>WNGE01001106.1_pt1 | contig 34570 bp, 38 predicted proteins | sample 5400651 | NCBI WGS metagenome assembly WNGE01 (sample SAMN13153370, study PRJNA577476) | soil metagenome | isolation source: 60 cm soil or saprolite under grassland replicate 2 | place: USA:California | collected 2016-06-15
GCTCCGCGGGGATGGTGCCGAGCCGTCCGGCCTGGTAGTCCTCGAACGCCCGCAGCAGCTCCTCGCGGGTGTTCATCACGAAGGGACCGTAGGCGGCGACCGGCTCGCGGATCGGCAGGCCGCCGAGCACCAGCACGTCCAGCTGCGGGCTGCGGCTCTCCTGCCCGGCGTTCGCGCTGACCGTCACCACATCACCCGGGCCGTAGACGGCGAGCTGGCCCATCCGAACCGGCCGCCGCTCGGCACCAACCGAACCCGCGCCCGCCAGCACGTACACCAGCGCATTGAAGTCCGCCGGCCACGGCAGCCGGAGCTGGGCGCCCGGGGCCAGGGTGGCGTGCAGCAGGCTGATCGGGGTGTACGTGATGCCGGGGCCCTGGTGCCCGGCGACCTCGCCGGCGATCACGCGCAGCAGCGCGCCACCGTCGGGCGAGCTGAGCAGCGCCACCGCGCCGCTGCGGATGTCCTGATAGCGCGGCGGCGTCATCTTCAACCTCGACGGGAGGTTGACCCAGAGCTGGAACCCGTGGAACAGGCCGCCGCGCTTGACGACCTCCTCCGGAGGTGCCTCGATGTGAAGGATCCCTCCACCAGCAGTGTAGTCTTTTTATTCCGGACCAAGCCCCCAAGGAGAGAGGGCGAACATGGCAGTGCGGGCCGCGGTCTACCGGCGGATGTCCCACGGGTTCGACGACGAGGACTGGAAGGAGCGCCAGCTCGAAGACGGTCTCGCCATCGCGGAGCGCATGGGCGGCACGGTGGCGCCCGAGGACGTCTACACCGACTCCGTCACTGCCTCGCGCTTCGGCAACAAGGAACGCCCCGACTACCTGCGCCTGCTGGAGGCCATCGAGGCGCCGGAGGGCCCGCGGATCGTGGTCTGCTGGATGGAGGACCGCGCGCACCGGCAGATCCTGGAGCTGGCCGAGTTCATCGACATCTGCCGCAAGCACAACGTCCGCGTGGCCACGCCGCACGCCGAGTACGACCTTGACGATCCCGACCAGCTCACCCTCTGGTACATCAAGGTCCGCTTCGCGGAAGCGGAGGTCGAGAAACTATCGAAGCGCAGTCGTCGGGAACGCCTGCAAGCCGCCCAGAAGGGTAAGCCGGCGGCGAACGGTACGCGCCACTTCGGGTTCCAGCTATGGGTCAAAGCACCCGATGGCCGGATCGTGCCCGGCAACGCGGTGCCGATGCGCAAGGTCAGGAAAGAGCAGGAGCTGATCAAGGAGGCGGTCGCCCGCATCCTCGCCGGCGACACCCTACGGAGCATCGTCCACGACTGGAACGAGCGCGAGATCAAGACCACCAAGGGCAACGAGTGGGAACGGTTCACCTTCCGCAACATGATCACGTCGCCGACGCTCGCCGGCCTGCGGGAGCATCGGCCCGTCCTCAACGACGGCCGCCGCACCAAGCGCGGAGAGGGCGCCCTCTACCCCGCGCAGTGGGCACCCATCATCCCGCGGGAGGATTGGGAAGCTGTCGTCAGGATCCTCTCCGACCCGGCCCGCAAGCCCAAGCGCGGCAGGGGCGTGTCGTACCTGCTGACCGGCATGATCTACTGCGGCGTCTGCGGCGGACGCATGTATGCCCGCCCCGACTACAGCCGTCAGATCAGCGTGGAGAACCCTGACCACCGGTTCTACTCGTGCATCAGCAACGTGGTGCCGCGGATGGCGCGCATGGTCCACCTGGTCGACCGTGAAGTGGAAAAGCGGTTCTTCCTCCGGCTCAAGGAGTCGCGGCAGTTCGCCAATGCCGCCAGCGCCGAGGAAGAAGACCCTACCCGTCCGCTCTACAACGAGCTCGCGCGCCTTCAGGGCCTGCTCGATCGGCTGGAGGACAAGGTCGCTGACGAGCTGATCAAGCCGCCTACGGCCAAGCGCAAGCAGGCCGAGTACGAGCGCGAGATGGACAGATTGCGGGACCGGTTGGACGCCCTGACGGGCGAACGCATCCGCACCCGCATCCCTGACAACGTGGAAGAGGTCTGGGAGGATCTGTCGCTGGACCGCCGCCGCGCCATCCTGGCGACCGAGGTCGACGCCGTCGTGGTCATGCCGCTGAAGGCGCGGGGCAGCACGAGGTTCGACCCGAACGCGATCATCGTCCTCTGGCGGAACCGGAAGGCCGACCCCGCCGCGCTGACTTCCCAGCCTTGGTGGCCGACATGGAAGCGCGTCCGGCCCGCACCAAGGTCATGATCTTGGCGATCGACACCGGATCATCAATCCCCACAGGAATACCTTGCTCGGCGCATTCTCGCGCCACGCGGACGGCGAGGTCGTCCTTCGGTCCGGCCAGCACCCCTGTGCGACAGGTGGCATCCTCGGCTTGCGCCTGTCTCTCGTCCGCCGGCTGATCGCGCAACCGCATCCTCGGTCCTTCGGCTGACTGGCTTGCCCACCCCAGGAACGCACTTCGGGCTCAACGCGAGGCTCACTACACTGCGGGTCCGGCCTTTTAGCGCCGTGACAGCGAGCGGACAGCACACCCTCGACGAGCTGTGAGGCTGACGGAGAGCCGTGCCGTCAGGATGTAGTGAGGCGGGTGTGCTATGGCCCCGTCGTCGCCATGCCGCCGGCCACCAGGTGGGCGCCGCGGTGAGGCCGTGCTGTCGGCTCGCGTGCGGCGCGCGGTGATGGTCCGCCGACGCGCTGTACCTGGTGGAGCGCCGGGGCGCGCCCCGCTACCAGGTGTCCACACTCGAGCTGCCTCGCTCCGACCTGGCCAGCCGCGTCGTGGTGTCCCCAGCCAGCAACCTCGTTGGCGAGCCGCTGAACAGCGTCTGTGAGCAGTGCGGTGAGCCCGCTGTCAGCTCCTGCGAGCGCCCTGACCACAAGCAGGCGGTACGTCGGGCGAGACCGATTCCGGCCGCGGTCACGATGGCCCGCCGCAGCCCGAGGCTGGGGCCGGTCCCGCGGAGGCCGCAGTGCCGTGGGCACGCCCCGAAGGGGCGCGCCAGCGCTCGCCGATTCCGGCTGGAATACTGGTATAGCCGCGTATTCGACCGTCGTGTATCCGCTGTGTCGTGCATCAGGGCTGATGGTTCGTTCGGTTAGGCTCTGCGTGTGTCGATGTCGATTGAGCCGGTTCTGCGGTGGGCCGCCGACCAGGTGGGCACGAGCGCCAGGATCGTGGCGGTCAAGGGAATGCGGGCTGGCGCGGGGCCCTGGCGGCTCGGCATCGACCATGGCGGCGAGACGGTCGAGGCGGTCCTGCGTATCGGCGACCCCGACATCGGTAGCCGCCGGCGGCTTGCCACCGAGGCGGCAGCCCTGGCGTTGGCCGAAGAGCACCGGCTGGCGGCTCCACGGCTGCTGGCCGTCGACCTTGATGGGGATACCACTGGGCGGCCTGCCTTGCTGATGACGGTCCTGGCGGGCAGCAGCACGATCCCCACCATCGCGTCGGTGGTGCGGCTGCGGGCGTCGGGTGCTGCCGCGGCCGCGCTGCACGCGGTGGCAACCACGCCGCGTCCCGACCTGCCGCTGCGGGTGCGGCCGCTGGGTGACGTGGATTTCGCGGCGCAGCGGCGGGTCAGCGGCTCGTCGCCGTTGCTGGATGCCGCCGAGCAACGGCTGCACGTGCTGCCGATGCCGCAGAGGATGAGCGTGTTCGTCCACGGCGACCTGTGGCAGGGCAACACACTGTGGGCCGGCGAGGCCTGTGTGGGCATGGTGGACTGGGATGCGGCGGGGGTGGGCCATCCCGGCATCGATCTGGGCTCGCTGCGCTGCGACGCGGCGATCATGTTCGGCCTGCCCGCCGCGGCCGAGATCCTGGACGGCTGGCGGCAGGAGCGGCCGGGCCGCCGACGCCGTGGGGTACTGGGACCTGGTGGCCGAGCTGACCACCCCGACCGACATGGCGACCTGGCTGCCGGTGGCCCACGACCACGGCCGCGCCGACCTCGACGCCCTGACCCTGAACCGGCGGCGCGACGCATTTCTGCGCGCCGCGCTCGACCACCTCGACCGCCAGCAGTCGCGGTAACGCTGCGTCGTGGTGCTCTTGGTCGAGGGTTGGCGGATCGGGCGGCTTTGACGGCAAAGACAACCTGGCGGTCGCTCAGGCTGAAGACCACGGTTATGGTCGCCGGAGGCACAGCGCCGACCATCGCTCGTAGGGCATCCTGCTGAGCGCCGCCATGAGCAGCCGATCGCGCAGGCGGAGGTGAGGACGGGGCTGATGGCTTTACCCTCCTGAGTCATGAGGTCGCCCCCTGGGAACGCTTTTGGGGCTTGTCCTGCGAGGACTGATGTGAGACGGCGTCCCAGGGGGCCGGCCTCGCAGGCCCGACGCCCACAAGGGTGTCGTCCGGTGAGGACTGGTCCATCAGCACGGCGCCGTGCCTGCACCCGTGTCGTCGACCAAAGGAGGCATGGCGCTTGCGGTTGGGATCGACTGGGCCGAGGAGTTCCACCTCGTGGCCCTGGGCCGCTCAGGCGAGGGGGTGATCGGGGTCCGCCGCGTCGAGCACACCCCGACGGCGGTCACCGCGCTGCTGGCCGACATCGCCCGGCTGGAACCCGACCCTGCCGAGGTCCGGGTGGTGTTGGAGACCCGCCACGGCGTGCTGGTCGAGCGGCTGGTGGACGCCGGCTTGACCGTGCTGCCGGTCAACCCAGACCTGGTCGCGCGGCGCCGGGGCCCGGCCCGCAAGAAAGACGACGCCGAGGACGCCCGCATCTGCTGTGTGCTGGCGCTTGACCGCTACACCCACCTGCGGCCGCTGGTGCCCCACGGCGAGCTGGCCGCCGAGCTGCGCGCCATCGCCCGCGATGACGAGCGTGCTGCCCGTGACCAGCGCCGCCTGCTCAACCGGCTGCGAGCTGACCTCATCGCGACCTTCCCGGCCGCGCTCACCCTGGCCGGTGATGACCTTGGCGCCCCGACCACCCTCAAGCTGCTGGCACGCTGGCCCACCGCAGCCAAGCTGACCACCGCAAGCCACCACGAGCTGGTCGTCTTCGCCCAAGCCGCCCACCACGGCTGGCCAGAGCGCTTCGCCGACCAAGCCACCGCCGCGCTGACCGGCGACCACTTCACCCCACCCGCCTACCTGGTCCGCGCCAAGGCCGACACCATCCGCCTGGCCGCCACCCAACTGCTGGCCATCACCCAGCAGCGTCGGGTCTGGGAGCGCAGGATGGGCGCGCTGCTGCTGGGCGCCCCCGCCGCGGCCGCGCCAACCAGCCCCGACCCCACGAGCAAGACCAGGGGCAGGCGTTCCCTGGCGGCAAGGTCTACCTGAGCATGCCTGGCCTGGGTGACCGCCTCGCCGCCAGGGTCGCCGGCGAGATCGGCGACCATCCCCAACAGTACGGGTCGCCGAACGCGCTGGCATGCTACGCCGGCAAGGCCCCCGTCACCCGCCGCTCCGGCAAGAGCGAGCTGGTCGTGGCCTGCCGGCTGGCCTGCAACCGCCACCTCGCCAATGCAGTCCAGCAGTGGGCCTTCTGCTCGCTGCGGGAGTCCGGCTGGGCCCGCGAGTTCTACGACGCCCAACGCGCCCGTGGCAAGACCCACCAGGCCGCCCTGCGGGCACTCGGCAACCGCTGGCTGGAGATCCTGTGGCACTGCCTCCACAAGGGCGTCCTGTACGACGAGGCCGTCCACGTCGCCAACCGCAACCGCGCCCTCGGCAAAGCCGCTGCCTGAACCCGTGGTTGACAAAGGGTGTCTCACTCCGCCGCCAGGCTGATCAGTCGGCGCAGGAGGCAGTAGACCTGACGAGCCCGTAGAACATGGATCGATCCTCCTTCCGGACGAGGGTTCGATCCTGTGAACGCGGCCTGTCTCACGCGTCATCGATGGTTTATGTGCCCCTCAGGCTGACGTCCGGGTTACCCTAGTGGACCGGGCTATTGTCCGTGACAACCAGGACACATACATAGTGCGCAGAATCATCCCTGTGCCAGCATCGTTGGCTTCCGGTCCCATGTCGACGGAGCGGCACATGTCGACAACCACCCGGACCGCCCCGCCGAAGGACCGGGCTGAGCCACGGGCTCACCAGCGCCGCCCACGGCCCAGGGCAGGAGGGCGGCGGTGGCCGCCGAGTGCCGTGGCCGCCGCCGTGGTGGCTCTGCTCGCGGTGGTGTGCCTTGGGGCAACGGTGTGGCTACTGCTGCGCACACCGGGCGATGGGATCTCTATGCAGAGCCCGCGCGGCCTGCCATGGTCAACGGGTCGCCGTGTCGTCGTGTCCGGCGTATCCAACCCCACCGACCTGCGACCTGGTGATGAGGTGCTCGCCGTCGACGGCCGCGACATCCACGCCTGGGCAGCCGACCTGGTCCGCCGACCGGTGGCAGCCCGCCCGTGGCGCCCAGGACAGACCGCCGTCTACCAAATCCGACGAGACGGGATCATGCGCGAGATCGGGGTGCCCGTCAGAAGGTCACTGGGCAGTGCCCGGACCGCGCCGTGGGCCGACATCGGGGCCAGGGTCCTCGCGCTGCTGCTCACGGGCTATGTGTTCCTGCGCCGCCCTGATGTGCCCGCCGCCCGCGCAGGCCTGGTAGCCGCTGCTGGCTTCACCTTGCAGTTGAGCTTCCCGGCCTTCACCCTGCAGGTCAACCCGCTGCTTGGCCCGATCGGTGCGATCCCCTACCTGCTGTGGATAACCGGGGCCTTGCTGTGGCCGGCGGCACTAGTGCACTTCGCCTTAGTTTTCACCAAGCCACACTCGACCCGCCGCCGTGCCTGGCTTGTCGGGCTGACCTACGGCATCCCACTCGGGATGCTCGCCGCCTATCTCGCCTTGACTGCGGACGGCGCGCCGACGACGGGAATCCTGGCCGTGCTGTGGCAAGCGATCGTGCACCTCTTCGGGGAGTACCCCCTCGTGGTGGCGCTGGCCTTCTGGTGGGCATACCGCATTGCGCGCGATCCGCTTACGCGGGAGCGGCTACGTTGGATGGCTGCCACGTTCGCCGGTGTGATGGTGCTGTACGTCGGCCTGTTCACCCTCCCCGCATGGTTGTTCCACCGGGCGCTGGCCCCGGCAAGCCTTCAGCCGCTGCTCGGACTGGCCTGCCTGGTTGCCTTGACGGTGGCGATCTTGCGGTATCGGGCCTTCGATCTGGAGGTGTTGGTCAACCGCACTCTGGTGTGGGGTGGGCTGACCGCGTGCGTGGCCGCTGTCTACGGCGGCACCCTGCTGCTGCTCGGCCTGCTGCTGGAACACCAGACTCAGCCTAGGTTCGTGCTCACGCTCTTAGCGACCGGGCTGGTCGCGGTCGGGCTGCAACCCCTGCGGCAGCGGCTGCAACGGGCGGTCAACCGGTGGATGTACGGCGACCGCGACGACCCTGCCGCGGTGCTGACCCGCCTCGGCAGCCACCTACAGACCGCAGGCCCACCTGCCACGGTCCTTGGCCGCATCGTGGCCACGGTCGGGCAGGCGATGCGGCTCTCCTGGGCGGCGATCGAGCTCGATCAACCAGACGGGCCCGAGATTGCCGCGAGCTGGGGGCAGCGAACCGGTCTGCCGGTTGCGTTGCCACTGGTCCATGACGGCCAGCCGGTGGGCCAGCTCTTGGTGGCGTCCGGTGCCCAGTCTGGCGCGCTGCGTCCGCGGGACCGGCGGTTGTTGGAGGTGCTGGCGCAGCAGGCAAGCGCGGCGGTGCACGCCGCCCGGCTGGCCGCCGAACTCGAGCGCTCCCGCGCCCGGCTTGAGGACGCCCACAGCCGGCTTGTCCACGCGCGCGAAGAGGAGCGCCGGCGCCTGCGACGCGACCTGCACGACGGGATCGGCCCACTGCTGGCCGGCATGACCCTGCAAGTGGACGCCGCCCGCAACCTGCTGGGCCGCGAGCCTACCGGCACCGACGCGCTGCTCGGCACCGTCCGCCATGAGCTGGAACTGGCCGTCGGTGACATCCGCCGCCTGGTTAACGCCTTGCAGCCCACTCCGCTTGACCAGCTCGGCTTGGTGGCGGCGTTGCGGGAGACGGCCGCACGGTTCAGCGCCAGCGCGCTCGACCGGGCACAGGCTGAGGAAGGGCTGCTGGTCGTGGTCGAGGCAAGGGACAATCTGCCCGGGCTGCCTACCGCGGTGGAGCTGGCCGCCTACCGCATCGCCACCGAGGCGCTGACCAACACCGCCCGCCACGCCCACGCGCGGCACTGCTGGATCCGCCTGACCCGCAACGGCGCCCTTGAACTCGAGGTCCGCGACGACGGTCACGGCCGCGCAGGGCCACCCACGGCGGGCGGAGTCGGGTTGGGCTCGATGGCCGAGCGCGCCGCCGAACTTGGCGGTGTATGCACGGTGGAGTTCATCCCCGGTACCGGCACCCGCGTCCACGCTCGTCTCCCCCTCCCCCAAGGCAAGCCATGACAGCCCTGCGCGTGCTCGTTGCCGACGACCACCCGGTCGTGCGGGACGGGCTGCGCGCCATGCTGGCCTCGGCCGGGGTAGCGGAGGTCGTCTGCGAGGCGGCCACCGGCGATCAGGCTGTCCGCCAGGCCGCCGTGTGCCATCCCGACGTGGTCGTGATGGACCTGGCCATGCCAGGGTTGGACGGAGTGGAGGCGACCCGGCAGATCATGCAGGCCAACCCACAAGTTGGGGTGTTGGTGTTGACGATGCACGACGACGATGACGCGGTGTTTGCCGCGATGCAGGCCGGCGCCCGCGGGTATGTCCTCAAAGGCGCCAGCCAGCAGGAGCTCGTGCAGGCGATCTGGGCGGTCGCCCGCGGCGAGGCAATCTTCGGCCCGCCGGTGGCCACGCGTGTACTGGGTTGGTTCTCGGGCCGCAAACCGACCGTCACCCGGCCGACCCCGGAGCTGAGCGAGCAAGAGCGCGAGGTCTTGGGGCTGATCGCCCAGGGCCACAGCGACACAGCGATCGCTGACCGGCTGCATCTTGCCCCAACGACTGTTCGCAAGCTCGCCTCCAGCATCTTCGCCAAGCTCCGACACGGCGGTCTCTCCTAACGGGCCTGGACGCGAGCGGGCGCTGCCCCGAACGACCATGCCTGCCCCACCTATCCAGCGCCGCTCTGGCGGCGACTCCCATAGGCTCCCATCGGTGACAGGTGGGCTCGCTGGTAGCATCGACGAGCTGCCAGATTGTGTGGTTTCTGGATCCGAGGGCTCACCCGCCTTGATCGTCCCGCGAGATCCCTCCGTGATCCTTGTCATGCTCGGTAGGGATTTGCAGCCCGCCCGCGTCGTCCGTCCCCTGGCGGTTTGGCCTGGCCGCCTGCTTATTCCAGCGGAGTGTCGGAAGCCGGAACTTCCGTGGTTTCACCCGCGATCGCGCGTCTGCTGGTGACTTATCTGATCCTACCTCGGTCGCCCCGACTTCCGGTACACCAGATAAGTCCAGCTCGTCGCTATCGAAGTCATTATTCTTACTACCTGGCAGATAGCGGGATGTTCGGTCTACCTTTGCCCTGGCCTCATCCAATCCACGGTCTGTTCCCCAGTCACCAGGCGACCACTCGCCAGGCTTCATTGACATCCACCTGATCGTTGCCTCCTCGATCGCAAGAAGCACATTGCGTGTGGTCTCACGGTCGTCGTACGAAAAGTCAACCAGCCCCGCCGGCTGTGCGGGAACCAGAATTGCAATGCGGACCAGATGGGCGCGTAGCCATGCCACGTAGTCCTTATGACAGCGATGACCACCATAGAGCCCTTCAATCCTGGTCCACCTGAGTAGTGCAAGGCGTGAATCAAATATCGACTTCTCGTCATCGCGACTGACTGCCGATGCTAGAGCGTCAACGGAATCGAGAATTCGAGTGGCCACGGCGAGCCTGCGCTCTTCATATCGCGCGCGGCCCTCTCTGCTCGACACGTAGACGGCGACTCCGGCCGCTACGATTCCTCCGAGGAGGCCAGCGGCCAGTCCGTCCAACAGGACTTGCGACCAGAACATCGAAACAAGCCCCTTCTCAGGAAGACCAATACCGGGCGAAGGGTGGCCAGATGTGGATTCTGTCGCAGATCCCGAGAGTGTGTCGATCGGAAGAAGCAGCATGGCAACGGAGTCTGGCTCGGTGGCGTCCACCCGCAGATCCAAGGCCCAGGCGTTCTCTCGTCATACCCGTTTGGTGCGGCGGTGGCCGATAGGGTCGAACAGGTGTGGAAGGTCAGGGAATCAGCCGCGGGGAGTAGTTCACCGAAACTGCCTAGATCCTATTAACCACCCGAAAGGACCAAGACCTGCACACCCGCAGATGGCGCACCGTGGTCGTCGACGCGATCATCAGCCTCACCTTCGCCAAGGCCCGCCCCGCCGCCTCGCCGACCTCATCCGGAGACACTGGGCGATCGAGAACGGCCTGCACCACGTCCGCGACGTGACCTTCGCCGAGGACGCCTCGCAGCTGCGTACCGACACAGCCCCAGGTCATGGCGGCCTTACGCAACCTCGCCATCAGGATGCTCAGCCGCGCTGGGCCGGTCAACCTCGCCGCCGGCGCTGCGCCATCACAGCCGCGACCCTGCCCGGCCCTTACCACCCTCGGGATTGCCCTCGGATGAAACGGACATTACGAGAGAGCGCCAGAGCTCTGACCGAAAGTGCGACCTCCACGCCATCGCATTCGATGCGGGACTGTCGCATCTGATGCGAAGTGGGTAAATCCCGCGGTTCAAGGAAGGCAGACACAGACTGCGACGTGAGGTCGCATGGCGTCCCTCACGAGGCGGCCTGAGGATCCCAAGCGATCGGAACGCCAGGTCGCGGGCAGGAAACGTCGATGACTTCCGCTGCTCGTACGCAGCCCGTCACGTATTCGCAGCCAATGAGATTCGCGGCGGAAGGAATATTCCGGCGGAATCAGTGGGGTCGCGGCCGGGCGGCGTGCCGCCGCCCCAACCGGGGGCGGCGTGTGGGCACGCCCCGCGGTGCCGGCGCCGGGTCAAGGGCGGCCCGGAGGGCCGGTCCGAAGGACCGCGAAGCGCCCTTGACGCGACGACGAAGCGCCGTGGGAGCTGCCGGCTGACCGCGACAACGGCCGGTCCGCGGACGGGTGCAGGGTCCCGGCCGCGGCGCCGAAGGCGAGGCCGTTCCCGGCCCTGTGAGCTGTCCCGGCGAAGCCGGACAGCGTACCGCGTCTGCCGATCGGGTCTGCGCCTTTGCTCGGGTCGCTGGTGCGTGTTGGTGCGGTCCTGCTGGTGGGTTGGTTGTTGGTCCGCCTCTTCTCTTTCTCCTCGTTGTGCTTGCTGGTTCTTGCTGTCCGTGCTGCTGGTGGTGGGGCCGAGGAGCTGGCTGTCAGCTTCGCGGTGAGCACCAGGAGGTTGGCTGTGCTCGAACACCCGGTCGAGTCGAGGCGCCGGGCGCAACGCAAGGTGGTGATCGTGATGTCCAGGCGCAGCCGGGAAGCCCTCGCGCTCGCCAAGGCGCTGTGGACCTCCTGGGACTTGAGGCCGGGTGGGGTCGAGGTGCGCTGGACCGACGGCTGGTTCCCTGGCGGCTACCGGCAGGGCTGGGAGATCGCATGGGACGACGGGCCCACCATCGAGCGCATGCGCCAGGCCGCCCACCAGATCCCAGCTGGCCCGGCGATCGGCGAGCTGGTCTGCGCCGACCTGGTCCGCTACGAGCGGTCGCTGACGCTGACGGCGTGGGCGGTGAGCCTGGTCCGCCACGTGCGCGACGGCGGCCAGGTCCCGCAGCTTGTCGACCTGGGTGTGGAGGAGGCGTGGCGGGAGGCGCTGGAGCGTATGGAGTTCCCCGAACGTGCCCGCAGCGTCGAGGAACAGGCGATGGCCGGGGTGCTGCTGCGGCGGGGCCTGCGCGACTACCGCCAGGGTCTGGCAGCCGCCGAGCGGGCGTGGCGGGAGGAGCGCCGCACCGTGCCGGCGCCGCCGCTGCCGGAGGTGCTGATGGGCCGCGCGCTGGCCACCTTCGCCCTGGAGGAGCTGGTGGCGCTGGAGCGGGCCGGCAACGTCATCGAGCTGCCCCACCACGGCCTGAACCGTGGCGGGCTCGGCCTGCCATAGCTGGGTGGTCGAGGTGTTCACGCCACGCAAGCTCGACCCCGTCGCCCTCGGCGGACCGGGCCGACTGTGGGGCTACCTCCAAGGCGGCCACCAGTACGCCGACTACTACCTGGGCCGCGACGGCACCCCAACCCACGCGGCGGTGGAGCTCCACGGCAAGCTGTTCGCGCGCCTCGACCTCGACCAACTTGACCGGCAGGCGTTCGACCGCCTGGCAGCCGGCTGCCACCCGCTGAGCGAGTGAACGGCTGATCAAGACCTCCCACACACTCAGCCGCGACCGCACGACCGGCCAATTGGTCACGCGGGGCGGGGCGCACGTGCCCGGCATCGACTGCAACCTCTCCCCACCCAAGTCCGTCTCCGCAGTCCTGCCGTTCCTCACCGCCGAAGATCGCGCGACGCTGGAGGCCGCCCATCTGGCCGCCGTGCGGGTCACGGTCCGGGAGCTGGAGGAGCGGGTGGCCGCCTGCCGGCCCACCATCGACGGCGAGCAGGTCCACACGCCCGCGGAGCTTGCCATGGCCTGCTTCACCCATCACACCAGCCGACCCAGCCCTGAAGTCGCCAACGAGCCCGGCCGGCCGCCCGATCCGCAGCTCCACTCGCACGTGTTCGTGTTCAACCTCGCCTGGTGCGAGCCGGCACCAGGCCAGGGGCGGTTCCTCGCGATCGACTCCCGGCCGATCTTCCAGTTCGGCCAAACCGCCGAGGCGATCTACTCCTGTGAGCTGGCCGCCCAGCTCCAGCGGCTCGGCTACCGGCTGGAGTGGCATGACACGCGCAAGGGCCGGGTGTGGGGGCTTTCGGGAGTGGACGAGCGGCTGTGCGAGCTGTTCTCCAGCCGCCACCGTCACATCGACCGCCTCGCCGTCCGGTTCCAGGCCGAGAAGGGCCGTCCGCCGACCAAGCTGGAGCGCCGCCGCCTGGCCCGGCAGGACCGGCTGGCCAAGACGCCAGCCTGTCGGGCCCCGCATTGGCCCGCCTACCGCCAGGTCCTCGACCGGCGCGGGCTGGCGCCACCGTGTCCTGAGCGCACGCTGGTGCATGCCGCTGCGCCGCTTGGCGAGCGGGAGACGATGGTACGGGCGCGGCTGCTCAACGCGGACGGGGTCACCCGCGAGGATGCGACCTTCGACGAGGCCACGGTGACCAGGATGGTGTTCCAGGCGGCCACGGGGCTGCTCACCGCCGAGGAGGCGGCCGGGTTCCTGGCGCGGTTCCTGGCTGGGTCGGACCTGGTGCCGGTGGTGGTCGACGGCCAGCCGCGGTTGACCACCACCGCGCTGCTGGCCCAGGAGCAGGCGATCGTTCAAGCGGCCACCGCGAAGGCCTCGAGCACCGTGCCAGCGCCATCGGCCGTGATGATCCAGCGGGCCGCCGCGGAGGTCGCCCGCCGGGCCGGCTACCAACTGTCCGCCGAGCAGCACCAGGTCGTTGAGCACCTGTGCGCGCCGGTCGGGTGGGCGTCGCTGCAGGGCTGGGCCGGCACCGGCAAGACCACCGCCATGCGCGCCGTCGTCCGCGCCTACCGGCACAACCATCAGCCCCTCGTGGTGGTGAGCACCGCAGCCGACACCGCCCGACGCACCGCCCGCCAGCTCGACCTTGAGCAGGGCTACACCGTGGAGGCGTTCTGCCTGGCGGTCCAGCAGGGCCGGCTGCGGCCGGACGCTCGGATGGTGGTGATCGTGGAGGAGGCGTGCATGGTCGACACCCACCGCATGCACCGGCTCCTGCAAGCCGCCGGGCCAGCAATCATCCGCACCCTCGGCGATCCCGAGCAGGCCCAGGCGGTCGGCGCGGCGGGCTGGCACGCCCAGGTGGACCAGGCGATCGGTGGGCACGCCGAGCTGGCCACCGTGGTCCGCCAGCGCGACCCAGCCGACCGAGAGGTGTGCCGGCTCATCCGCCAGGGCCACGCCGACCAGGCGCTGGCCAACCTCCACGCCCGCGGCCGGGTGCACCTGGCCCCGCACGCCTCCACAGCGGTCAAGGAGGTCGTGCACGCCTGGGACCGCCACCGCCAGCAGCGTGGCCTGGACGCGGTGAAGATCGTCACCGACACCTCCAACACGACCATCGAGACCCTCAACAGCCTGTGCCAAGCCCGGCGCCGGCGGGCCGGGGAGCTGTCGTGGCCGAGTACTGAGCTGGTCGACCGCGACGCCGGCCGCTGCGAGCAGGTCTACGTCGGCGACCGGGTGTGCTTCATCCGCCCCTACAAAACGGAGGACGGTGAACGGGTCGCCAACGGCACCGCCGGGACCGTCGTCCACGTCGACCTTGGCCTGCGGCGGGTCACGGTCGCCTGCGACGACGACCGCCAAGTGCCGGTGGAGCTTGAAGGGCGGGAGTGGGCGCAGCCGCTGCGGCTCGGCTACGCGGGGCATGCGCTGCGGTTGCAGGGCGGCCAGGCCGAGGTGGTGTTGGTGTTGCCGGGGGGCTGGCAGACGTCGCGGCAGTCGGCGTACTCGATGGCGACCCGCTGCATGGAGGAGCTGCACGTCTTCGTCGACCGCGACAGCCAGTGCACCGGCGAGTACGCCCAGCACGAGCCCCTGGCGGCGCTCGGGCAGCGCTGGACGCGCGACGCGCGCAAGCACACGGCCACCGAGCGGCTTGCGGACCTGGAGCGCGACGACGAGCCCACCCCGGTCGGTGATGCGGCGCGTCGGGCCGGCACGCTGCTGCACAGCGGCTGGGAGCCGCTCTGCACTGCACAACGCCATGAGCGTGACGATCTCGAGGACGACGGCCGTGCGCGCCGGCCGCTGCGCACCCCGGAGGAGGAGGCGGCGCGCATGCGTGCACTGGCCCAGGAGTTGGCCGCGCTGGGGACCCCCGCGTGGTCGCCGGAGCCGGCTGACGGGCGCGAGCTTGGCGACGGCCTGGGACTGGAGCTGGACTTCGAGTAAGCAGGCGTAGGCGAATCCCGATCACCACAATGTGGCGATGAGCGACTGTCGCGGAGCTCGCGTAGGATCGCGCTTCCTGACGGGAGGGCGAGGAGTCGTGATGATGCTTGACGGCGTGCTGCTCCAACCGGAACAAGAGGAGTTGCTGGTCGCTCTCGTAGAGGCGACGAGGAACCTGCCTCGCGGTCAGCGGGAGCGGTTCATGTTTGCGCCGACCCTCGACAGTTCTACCATCCAGCATCCAGGGCTCCCCGGCCGCGAGGTGCCGGCATATGGCGGCGACATCGACATCCTCTCCAACGAGGGATTGCTCAACGTGACCTGGGGTCAGCACACTCGGTTCTTCGACGTCACGCCCCGTGGTTTCGCGGTGTACGAGGTGATCAAGCAGCGTTCGGGCGTCCCGGTTCGGCAGCTCGAGGAGGACCTGATGCGCTACCTCGACGGCGAGGTCTTTGCGAAGGCGTACCCGGAGGCGCACCGCAAGTGGTCCGAGGCGGCCGAGAAGCTCTGGTCGAGCGACTCAGAACAGCAGCTCACCACCATCGGGCATCTCTGCCGTGAGTCAATGCAAGAATTTGCGACCGCGCTCGTCGAGCGCCACAAGCCGCAGGGCGTCGATCAGGACAAGGCGCACGACATCGCAAGAGTTAGGGCCGTTCTCAGCCAGTACCAAGCCAGGCTGGGGACTTCTGTTGCCTCGTTCCTGGATGCACTCCTTACACACTGGCGCGCGGTCAGTGGCCTGGTCCAACGGCAGGAGCACGGCGCTCAAAAGGAAGGCCATTCGCTTGTTTGGGAGGACGGCCGCCGGGTTGTCTTCCAGACCGCCGTCGTCATGTTCGAGATCGACCGGGCGCTCGAACTCAGCGGTGCGACAGGACCCTGACTGACGAGGGTCAGGGGTGCAGCTCCTGGTCCTGACCATCACCGGTTTCTTCTTGGCGGTCCTCGTGGTCCCACTTCGTGCAGCGCGAATGCGGAACTCTCGTCAGCTCCGTGCTGTGCTGCCCGACAAGGCCAGCCTCAAGCTCGGTTGCGACGTCATCACCGAATGGGCGCCATCGGTGCAGACCGGGCACGGCCAGGCCGATGGCGGCGGCAAGGATGCCGACCGCCCCAGCGGCGAGCAGCACCAACTCGGCACCGACCGACGCGACCAGCAGGCCGCCGAAGGCGAACGAGGCCGGCAGGAATAGGAACGAGCCGAGGTAGTCGACGGCGCTGATGCGGCCAAGCAGCCGTTCGGGGACGTTGTGCTGCAGGCCGGTGGTCCACCGTAGTTCGGCGAGCTGCTGGCCGAAGCCGAACCCCAGGCCGACCACGACCGCGGCGACGGTGCCGTGGACCAGGCCGAAGGTGGCGGTGGCAAGGCCGAGCAGCAGCACGCCGGTGTAGGCGGTGCGGCCGGGCTCGCCTGGTGAGGGCGTGCGGCTGACCATGATGGCGGCGGCCACGGCGCCGGTGCCGATGGCGGCCAAGATGGCGCCGTAGCCGCCGAGCTGGCCGTAGCGGTTGGTGGCGGCCTCGGGCAGGGCCAGGCGCTCGGCGGTGATGGTGCCGAGGTTGGTGAGGCGGACCAGCGAGATGGTGCCGCCGATCCAGCCCACTCGCCGGCGGTGCGGAATCCCTCGACGGCTTGGGCGAGGGGGCTGGAGGTGCTGGGAGCTGGGGTCTGGCTGGGCAGGGGCGGGTGGTGGCGGTGGCGATCAGGAACGAGATGGCGTCCAGGCGCAGCGCGGTGGGGGCGGAGCCGAGGCCGACCAGGGTGGCGGCGAGCGCCGGCCCCGCGACTATGGAGGTCTGCATGGAGACCGCGAGCAGCGAGTTGGCGGCGGCCAGGTGGTCGTGGGGGACGAGTTCGGCAAGGTAGGCGATCAGGGCGGGGCGGAACAGCGCGGTGAGCACGCCGTAGGTGACGACGAGAGCGGCCAGGGCCGGCACGGGTGGTGGTTGGTGGAGCGTGGCGGCCAGGGCGAGCAGCTACAGCGTCCGGCCGGCGTCGGTGCCGAGCACGATCCTGCGGCGTCGGAGCCGGTCGATGATCTAGCCGCCGAGCGCGAGGGTGGCCAGCTCGGCCAGCACGCGGGCGGCCAACAGCCCGCCCAGCAGCGCCGGGCGGTGCCACCGGACGGCGATCTGCCAGGTGAAGGCGACCAGGAAGATGCCGTCGCCGAGCATGCTGGCGGTCTGGCCGGCCCACAGCAGCCCGAACGGGCCGCGCAGGATCGACGGTGGCCGTGCCCGCCGCCGCGGCGTGGCGGGCTGGCTCACAGCTGCTGCCCAACGCTGGCCGGCAGGGCCCCGCTGCGCTAGCCGAACAGGTGCAGGTGCTGCTGGACGGCGCCATCATCGACCAGGGCCCCCAACCCATCCGCGCCGCCCGCGCCCAGGCCGAAATCCTGCTGAACGCCGCCGGCGTCCCAAAGCAGTAGCCCTGGACTCGCGGCTATTGCAACCGCAGGCGCCCCCGGCCGGGGGTAAAGCCGGGGGCGCCGCGACGGAAGCCACAAGCGGCCAGGGTCCGGATCTGGCCGTGGGCTCCCGGATCAAGCCACTGGCAACTGGCTACGTGTCCGGCGTGGCGCGGGTGGGGAACAGCGGGAGCTGCCGGTCGTCCTGGACGATCACGAGCTGCCAGCCGTATGCGGCGGCGTGCGCGGCGAGCTGGCGGGTGACCGCGGCCGAGCGGGCCAGACGGGTCGGCTCGCAGGCCACGAGCGCGTCGGCCTGGTGGTGGGCCAACAGGTTCAGGGCGCGGGTGAGGCCGGGCCGCTCCAGGGTGGTGCCGGGCTGGCCGAGATCGTCGATCCACTCGGCCACCGTCCAGCCGTGGAATGCGATCTCGGCCCTCAGGTCGGCGCGCTGGGCCTGGATGCTGGCTTGGCGCGTCCGGTCAGCGACGCGGGTGTAGGCGATCACCGTGCGGACTGACGGGGTGTTGGGGCTGCTCATGGCGACCTCCTGTCGTGCGGGAAGGTGGAGGCGTCGACGGTGAGCAGCCTCCAACCTTGCCGGTCGGCTACCACGGCGAGCTTGTCGGCGACCTCGGTCGTGACGGCCAGGCGGGCAAGGTCAACGGTAAGCAGTGCGTCGGCCTGGCGGTCGGCCAGCAGCGCCAGCGCCTGGTGCAGGCCGGGTCGGGCCAGGGTGGCGCCGGACTGGCGCAGATCCTCAACCCATTCCAGGACCGTCCAGCCGTGGGCGGCGGCCTCGCGCTCCAGCCTTGTCCGCTGCCGCGCCAGCAGCCGCTGCGCGGCTGTGCCGGCGTTAGCGGTGCGCAGATAGCAGACCACCGTGCGTACCGACGTGGCGGCGTCCTCCGGCGGCCCTGAGAGGATAGTGACAGACATCGCAGAGCCTCCTCGCGGCGCCTACGCCTCGGCGGGGGCTCGCAGCGCCTGGATGGTCAGTAGTCGCCACCCCTGCCGTTGGGCGACACGCTCGAGCTGGCGGCGGTCTGAGCCGCGGCGCGCCAAGCGGGCGGCCTCGTAGACCACCAGCGCGCCGGCTCGGTGCTCGGACAGCATTGCCAGAGCGCGCTTGAGGCCGGGCCGGTTCAGGGTTTCACCCGGCTGGCCCAGATCGCAGGTCCAGGCGGCGACCGTCCACCCCTGGAAGTCGGCCTCGGCTTGGATGGCGGTGCGCTGGCGCTGCACCCAACGCTGCCCTTGGGTGGTGTCGGCGCCGGAGCGGGTGTAGGCGATGACGGTGCGCACCCCGGCGGGCGCGGCCGGCGCGGTGGGCGTCTGGGTCAGTGGCATGCGGTTGCCTCCTCGATGATCGGCGGTCCGAGAGTTGGCCGGATGGCGGCGAATAGGCCGCTGTAGCGCAGTGGCCGGACGCGGACGGAAACCCTGGGCTCGGGGGCCTCGACCATGCGGCCGCGGCCGATCGCCATGGCGACGTGGTGGATTGAGGCGGGGTCGTGCGGATCGTTGGCGTAGAACAGCAGGTCGCCAGGCCGCAGGCCATTGGCGGGTACGTCCAGACCGTGCTCGTAGAGCCACTGCCACTGCTCGGCGGCACTCATCCGCGCCCACACAAGGCCGGCGTGCCGCCAGGCCCGCCAGACCAAACCGGAGCAGTCGTAGGCGTCGGGTCCTTCGGCGCCCCACCGGTAGGGCTTGCCCCGCTGGGCGAGCGCGAACGCCACCGCCCGCGCCGCCGCCGGTGGTGAGGTCCGCAGTGAGGTTGCCGTCCCAGCGCCGCCGCAGTGGTGAGTGTTCTGTTGTCCTTTGCCATCGAAGATGGCCTGATCCCGAGCCGCTGACCTGGTCGGATCAGATTGGGTGGCACGCCGGTACGCGGGGGCAGTTGGTGCTCGTCTTGACCCGGATAGGCAGCTGGACCAGCACATTGGCACTCGGGCCAACTTGGATGGCACGTGGACAGACTTCGATGGCACAGGAGTGCGCCACGAGGCGCCGCACGATCGAGTGGAGGTGAGAGACCTTTGCCGCCGGGCCGTCGCAGTGGCCTGGTGAAGCTGGGGGCAGCCTGATCCGGGGAACGCCGGGGAGGGTGGGGAGCAGCCCCGACAACGGCGGGACGTGCCGGTACTACCAGACGGTGCGGGTCCGTCTAGCGAGGTCAGAAGGCGTAACGAGAGTGAACCAGTGGTCGAAGCTCCGTAAGCAGCGAGCCGTCTCAAATCTGGTGGATATGGGTCGGTGTGCGGTGCGTGACTCCGCTGCGAGGTGGGGTCAACTCCGAAGCCGGATTTCCTGTTCCGGTGGGGAGGCCACGCTGAAGGGCTGCGGCGTAGGCGTGGCGATGCCGTCGGAGTAGAGCTGGGCGCCGCCCTGACCGATCGATTGCGTGGTGAACGTGGGAACCACCCACGGCTGCTCTGCTGCCGGACAGCCAGTCGGGCGGCGGGCAGGTCCGTTGCCGACTGATGGCCGTGGGTGGGGCGGAGGCCCCGCAGTAGTCGCGGGCGTCACGACCCGCCGTGGAGGCCGGGAAAGCCGGCCGCAGGGCCAAGGGGGCCAGCAAGTCGGCAGTAAGGGACGCTGGAATGTCAGGAGGCTATCGCCGGTGAATACCGACGAACCAGAGCTTCGGCTGGTGCAGGCGGAGCAACGGGTACTGGAGATCCAGACCAAGCTGCACCGTTGGGCCCGTGATGATCCTCATCGCAGGTTCGACGATCTGTTCAACCTCGTCGCCGATCCCGCCTTCCTGCTGGTGGCGTGGGATCGGGTGCGGGGCAACAAGGGTGCCCGCACGGCCGGGGTGGACGGGCGTACCGCCCGTTCCATCGAGGTCTGGCAGGGTGTCGAGGGGTTCCTCGATGAGCTGCGGTCGCAGCTCAAGGACCGCAGCTTCGCGCCGCTGCCGGTACGGGAGCGGATGATTCCCAAGGCGGGCGGGAAGCTGCGTCGTCTGGGGATTGCGACCATCCGGGACCGGGTGGCCCAGGCATCCTTGAAGCTGGTGTTGGAGCCGATCTTTGAGGCGGACTTTCTCCCGTGCTCCTACGGGTTTCGCCCCAATCGCCGGGCACACGACGCGGTGGCCGAGGTGCGCCTGTTCGCATCCAAGGGATATGAGTGGATCGTAGAGGGCGACATCAAAGCCTGTTTCGACGAGATTTCGCATCCCGCTCTTTTAGATCGGGTACGCCGTCGCGTCGGCGACAAGCGCGTATTGGTCCTGGTGAAGGCATTCCTCAAGGCGGGCATCCTCAGCGAGGACGGCACCTTGCGGGACAACGACACCGGTACCCCACAGGGGTCGATCCTCTCGCCGTTGCTGAGCAACGTGGCCCTTTCGGTCCTGGACGAGCACATCGCCCAGGCCCCGGGAGGTCCCGGGGCCGACCGCAACCAACGGCGCAGGCGGCAACGCCGCGGTCTGCCCAACTACCGACTATGCCGGTACGCGGACGACTGGTGCCTGCTGGTGTTTGGCACCAAGGCGCACGCCGAAGCCCTACGCGAGGAAATCGCCGGGGTCTTGTCCACGATGGGCCTGCGCCTGTCGCAAGCCAAGACCCTGATCACCCACATCGACGAGGGCCTGGACTTCCTCGGCTGGCGCATCCAGCGTCACCGCAAGCCAGGCACCAACCGGTACTACGTCTACACCTACCCCGCCAAGAAGGCCCTGCGGGCAGTCATGGCGAAGGTCAAGACGCTGTGTCGACAGGTCGGAACGAACCAGCCGCTCGATGCCCTACTGCTCCGGCTCAATCCGATGCTGTGGGGCTGGTGCGCCTACTTCCGGCCCGGGGTGTCCTACGCAACCTTCTCCTACCTGCGCCGCTTCGTGTGGCAGACGGTCTGGAGATGGCTACGCCGCAAGCACCCCAAGGCCACGTGGAAGCAGATCCGCCGCCGCAACTGCCGCGTCGGATCGTGGCCGTCCAGTCACAACAGGGAGCTGCTTAACCCCACGGCGGTGGGCACGATCCGCTACCGCTACCGGGGCGCAGCCATCCCCACTCCCTGGCCGACCACGGGATGAGAACACCCACAGCCCTTCAGGGACTTGTGGAGAGCCCGGTGCATTGAAAGGTGCACGCCGGGTTCGGGAAGCGGTCCGAGGAAACGGGCCGGTCGCAAGACCAGAACCGCGCCTCGGGCCGACTTCACCATCTGTTGAGGATCGCGGTGACGATCGTCGTGAGGTTCCCGTTGAGGATCGTGTTGAGGTCGGCGGCTGCGACGCCGACGCGGGGCGCGCTGGCGCCAGCGGGCGCTGCTGGACGGGCGTGCTGGTCGTTGGCGCGAGGGTGGTCGCGTGCGGGCGGCCGGCTTGGTCGGCGCCGGCCTGTCCGGCGAGGTGCTGGCCCGTCAGCAGCCAGGCGCCACCGGCGGCCAGCGCCAGCAGCCACCGGCCGCGGCCCGGGTGGGGGTGGAGCATCATGAGCGTGGATCTCCGCAACGTCGGGGGTCTGGCCGGCGGGGGTGGGGCCTCCTGGTGTGGCAGCCGCGGCCCTGCCTCCTGCCGGCGCGGTGCTACCGGTAGCGGTCAAGGTCCGATCCGACATCGTCGAAGTACCTTGGCTCGTCGCTGGGGGCGCCGAGCTGGCGGTTGATCCGCAGCAGGCAGCGGATCTCGACCGCGACCAGCAGGACCACGCCGAGCACCGCGGCGATGCCGAGCAGCGTCACGATGGCCATGGCGAAGCTGGACAACATGTTGTGCATCAACATCTCCATCAACATCGGTGGCGAGCAGCGCTGTGAGTGCTGCTGTGACCTGTTGGTGCTCCAGTGAGCGGTGGTGTTGGTGCTCCGAGGACCGGGGTCGGGGGCTCCCCGGCCCTCGGAGCGTCCGGGGCGCAAGCGGCCGTGCCGCCCCTTCCGCGGTTCCAGGCGCATCCCCTTCCCCTGGGCAACGCCTCGGGTTCTCACGGTCCGGGCTGCCGTACCGGATGTGCTCCGGGCCAACACCTGGGATGGGCTCCATCCCCTACAGGTCAAGCAGCAGTAGGTTTGGGTTCTTTTCGTGCCCGTCGTTCACGGCCGCTCTCCCCACGGGCGGGCGCCGGTAGCGGATCAGCTACGTCCTGGGGGAGTTCTCTAGCCCCATGCAGGCCGGCGTTTCGGGGCTCATCGACTGAGAGAGGATGTGGTCGGGCGCGTGGTGTACAAGCCGGACGTAGCTTGGAGGACGGCACGCGCCCGACCCGCGACGATGGCCCTCTCCTGGCCTCACCCCCTCCCCTCGTGCTCGACCATCCGACCCTTGAACGGCCGAAGCACGGTCACCTCGGTGACCGGCACCTGCCAGGTCTCCCACCAGGCGTCCTCCCAGGTCCGCGCCGGCTGCGCACCGAACACCACGCCCGAGTCCGGCTCCGGCTGCGGCTGATGAACGGCAGGGGCCGGCAGCTTGATGCCGCCGCTGCGGCGGCCCTGGCTGCGCTTGCGGGGAGGGACCTTCACGGCCAGGCCGGCGCGTGCCAGCTCCTCGACGGCGGCGTCGATGGCCGTCATCGGGTCGCGGTTGGTCGCAAACAGCTCCGCGCGAGTGAGCACCGCACCGGGCGGGCGCATCAGCAGCTCATGCAGCAGGCCCTTGGCGGCCAGCGACAACGACGGGTCGACCTGCACGCCATGTAGCTCTCGCCAGCTCACCTCGGGCAGGCGGCTCATGGCGACCCCCACGTCCAGGCCGTGCCAACCGCCAACAGCACAAAGCCCGCCGCGCAGGCCAGCAGGTGCCAGGCCGGCTGCACCGACGGACGGCTCGGGCCGGGCGAATGCAGCCAGGCCATGAGCGCCCTCAGCTCGCTGGCGGAGTACACGCCCAGCGCGCAGCCCAGCAGCGACAGGGTGAGCAGCCCGTGCCAGACACCGACCGCGATCCCGGCCGCGCAGCCCAGCGTCATCAGCAGGTAGCAGGCCAACGCCAGCAGCGCGACGCCACGTCGCCGCACGCCGCGGCCACGCTCACACGCCGACCGCATGCGGCACCTCGACGTCGGCCTGATCGGTAATGCTGGTCGCGGGGGACGCCGGCCCGACTCCCTTCAGCCGGCCTGCCGGCGTCCCCGCCGTCTCGTGCCTGGGGCGGCTGACCTGCCGGGCGAGCCGGATCGCGCGGGCCAGCAGCTCCTCGACCGTGGCCGGCTCCACGCGGGCCAGCGCCGACAGCAGGCTATGCGCGCCGACCAGACAGCCCAGGATCTCGTGCCGCTCCTCGAGGGTGGCGCCGCTGCGCGTCACCAGCAGCGCCGCCTCATCCAGCCGCGCCAGCGCGACCTCCACCAGCGTCCGCTCCCTCACGCGGCCACCCCCTCACGATCAGGCTCACGGCGCAGTCGCCGCTGGCGGCAGACGAGCCGGTCGACGCAGGTCCACGTCCGTGCTCTGGCCGGCGATACCAGCGGGTGGGCGGGCTGCAGGGTGCCGTTGCCGAGCCGGCCGCAGGCAAGGCAGCGGCGCACGCCAAAGCGCAGCCGCAGCCAGGTCAACAGCGGGTGGGCGGGCGGCGGGGCGGCCGGTGAGAAGCTCCCAGCGACGACGCCCAACCTCGAAGGCGCGTCAGCCACGCCCGGCGTCCTCGCCATACCGGCCAGCCCCGCTGCCCACCCATTCGTCACGAGCTGCCGGGACCAGTCGTGCAGCAGCTCGGCGACCGCCCCGGCCCAGCCCGGCACCTGCTCGCCGCTGATCCGGGTCGCCCGGATGGCCAGCTCCACCGCCCACGCCGCCGTCGCCGCAGCCACCCGAGCATCCACCTCAGCAGCGGCAGTCACGCCGGTCACGACCCCGCCTCCTCGTCAGGCTCGTCGCCGGCGTCCTCCCCCGCCGTGGCGTGGTAGGTGCGGCTCGCCTGCTCGAACGTCACCAGGTGCTCGGCAGCCCGCTCGGCGTCAGCAGCCCGCAGCGCGCGAGCCAGCCCATCGGCCACACCCACCGCCAGCCGCGCGGCCCGCAACTGCTCCAGCAGCGACCGCCCGCCCATCGGCGCCTCGGCAAGCTCGCCCGGCTGGTCAGGTGGGGACGGCGGGGCGGCTGGCAACCCCATACCCGCGAGCATGCCCCCGAGGAACGCACCGTGCGTCCCTGCCACGCCCGTGGGCAGAGTGGTTCCAGCCTGCCCCGCCGTCCCCGCCTGCCCGTTGGCCCAGGGCAGGCCCGCGGCCCAGTCGTAGAGCAGCTCGGCGGCGGTCCCGACCCACTCCGGTGTCGAAGTCCGGCCGCTGACCCAGGCAGCAAGCCCGGCCAGCTCCGTCGCCCAAGCGGCGAAGGCCGCCGCCACCTTGGGATCGACATCGGCCAAGGCCAGCGCGTCATCGCTGGAATCTGTCATCGCCGTTCCTCACTGCACGAGTCAGTAGCTGAGTCAATCGGCGTTCCCCCAGAGGACCGGCTAGGGAGGAAGGTGCTGAGCACGCAGTATGAGCGGACTTATGACAGGCAGTCAAGAATTTATTCACTATAGGGCGGCATGCTTGTCATACGACCTTGAAGCGCGTCACTCGGCCGTGGCGTGCCGCCAGTCCTCGATGAGGCGAGTCAGGGACGCGCGGGCCTCGTCACCGCTATGGGCGGCAGCCCTCAACCGCTCGAAGACCTGCACGAACAGCGCGACCTGCTCTGGCTCCCGGACCTCGACTCCGGTGGAGACCGTCTCGACCTTCACCAGCTCGTCGTCGAAGATCCAGAAGCCGTGGAGCGGCATGAACGGCAGCTCCGCACCGATCGGCAGCACGTGGATCTCGACGGTCTCAAGGGTGGAGAAGGCGCGGACCAAGTCGAGCTGGGCGCGCATCACCGCCGGCGGGCAGTACTGATAGCGAAGCGCCGGCTCGGCGATGATGAGCTCGAACCGCTTGCTGGCATCGTAGAGGAGCTGCTGGCGCCGGAGGTGCGTCCGGACGGCCTCGTCGACGTCGCTGGGAATGCCATAGAGCGCGACCACGTCGGTGAACATCTGCCTCGCGTAGTCGCTGGTCTGCAACAGACCGGGAACAACAGATGGCTCGAACGCGCGCACGAGTCGAGCGCTGGCCTCCAGCTCGAGGATGTCTCGCTGGCCGGCCGCGGCGCCGCTGCTGAGCTGCCGGCGCCAGGCCGCGTAGACGGTGTGGACAGTGCGTGCACGTGCAAGCAGCTCGTCGGCGACGTCGGCTGGTGCTCCCACCACCCGCGCGAAGGCGAGCAGGTCCTCCTCGGCCGGGGTGCGTTGGCCGCGTTCGATCCGGGAGACCTTCGGCTGGGACCATCCGAGCCGCTCGGCGAGCTGCTTGCCGGTGAAGCCCGCTTGCGTCCGGAGTTCGCGGAATCGGGCGCCAAGCGCCTCGCGGGCCTGCTGGTAGTCACTTGGACCGGGGGTGGACAATGCCCTCCTTAGCTTGCCCGTCCGAGCTGCTCGGGATGCGCAGCAGCGTAGCGGTCGTACGGGATGGCGTGGTGAAGCGCCAGGTCGCGCCAGTAGCAGCACCGTGCCTCCGAGTGCGGATCGTCGGTCAACTCGACGCCGTAGAAGTGGCCATCGGCATCGAAGCGCATGAGCGCCGCTTGGCGGGAGTCGAACAGCCAGTAGTCGCGGCCGGGCAGGTCGAGCCCTTGGGCCTGGGCGCGGGGAAGCACGCGGACGTCCTCGCCAGCAGCGGCGCTGTGCGGGTAGTAGGCGAACTCGTACCGCATATAGTCCGTAAGCGGCTCGGAGAACAAGTGCACGCGTTGCACCGTCTTCCCAGCAGCGGTCGCCGCCTGGACGAGCGCGAACCACGACGCAAACAGGCTCGGGTCCGGTGGCTCGCCGGCGAGGAACCGGCGCAGCGCCTGGTCCTCCTCGGGCACCGCGTACTGGTCGAGGGTCTCGAACCTGAAGGCCGTGTGCTCGAAGGTCTCGAAGAGCTGAAGGAACTCTTCGCTATCGGCTGCCAGCATCCGGGAAGCGCCGCTGGTGACGCGCATGGCGCCCAGCAGAGTCTCGCGGGGCGTCTCGACGGCGTCCTCACCCGGCAGTATGTTCGCCAGATCCGCGCGGGCTTCCGGGTCGGTGAGCCTGTCCCCCTGGATGACGAACGTGCCCCGATCGGTCTCGTACACCGTCGGGCACGACTGCGGCACGCTCTCGGTGAACAGCAGGCGGAGCTTCATGCCGACCTCCTTCCCGCGCGTATGCGCGGCTTGCAGCGTCACGTTGCATACTTGCCAGAGATGACAAGCATGTCAAGGGGTATGCTACGATCCGAACCTGTGTTCGATTCGATCGCGCTGGACGGCCTCGGGGTGGCCGGTGGAGGCAGGGTAGGACATGGAAGACGACGAACTCCTCCGCCTCCGCGTCGAGGCCGAGGTGCGTGAGCAGGGCTTGTCCGTCGCCATCGACCCCACCTCAATCAGCCGCATCGCCTCGCTGCTGGGCGCCGAGGATGGGCGGAAGCGGGAAAGGCGCCTCGATGTGATCCGGCAACAGCTCGCAGAGATGGAAGTCCGCTGGAAGCCAGCTGACCGCCACGAACTGTGAGTGTACGGGCTCTATCCCCTGTTACTTGACTCGTCTCGGGCGGCATCGCAGTCAATATAGTGTCAGTGATACTCCGTGCGTGCCGAGAAGGTTCCCAACGCATACGTGGAGCCAACTCTGGATGCCGCGAAGCACCTACTCTCCTACTCTCATCCTCACAGCTTGGGCAAAGCCTCCTCCATTACTTTGGAGGAGAGCGAGTAGACCTTCCACTTTGAGATTATCTTCGGTTTGATCTTCAGCCATCCGTCCTGGGTGCGAACGTGAGTGGCAACATCTTTGTCTGACGCCAATTCGGTCATGGCCTCCACATACCACTCCAGGGCAACCGTCGCATAGTTGCGCAATCGCTGCTCTGTAGTAGCACTCGCAGCAACCTCCGCTCGCAACTTATTCAGGAAGATAGCACCATTCCGTTGATGCATAATTACACCCATCGTTGCTAGCACGAAGAACGTAGCACCTCTCTTGAGTACAGCCACTCGCGTATCGTCCCCATCCGTGGCCGCCTGTCTTAGCTCCTCCTTCACCAGAGCGCTTGCCACTTTCCCAGCTTGCCAGGCAAGAACGACTTCCTCCACCCGTAGGTCACTCGGAAAGACCTCATCATGATGTATGCTGAACAGTTTTCCCTTGTCCTTATAGGCAACTGCTGGCAATCCTCGAAAGGCTCCCAAGTATTGGCCATTGAGATCGTACGCGATGGTTTGTATCTTACCATCACGACGATAACGATCCTTTTCCGAAGAAGAGAGTCCTCGGGTCTCGCCTTTGCGCAACACATACAGGTAAGGACGCTTCAGCTCGCTAAGCTCCTTCTTTAGCCTGCGCTGTAACTTATCTTGGGCGGTCAAATCCCAGATCTTAATTGGACTCTGTGAGTTTGTGAAACGGATGACGGAGTCAACTAACTGTTCAGGTGCTGCAATTATACGCACTAGCACCTTCGCATCTCGCGCTGCTGCGTCAGTGGCATTCGCCAGTGATACCGTGGTTTGACAGCCATTGACGATGCTGAAGTTGTGAAGGCCAATCTTCGATTCCGATGCATCGTAAGAATCGCACAGAAACGTGACCCCATTATTGTATGCCCAGAAGTTCTTGCGTTCTGTGGAAGATGAGAGAGTGTCACGAAGTCCAGCGTTAACCCCGCCCTTGCGGGCACCCAGAAAGAGACGCACGTTCCTCTCGAAGAGTCGGTCGCCGTATTCTTGATGAAGTTTCTTGAGTTGTCCTCCCGAGAGCGAGGTAACGATCGCTGATCCGAAGGCTCCAGTCACCTCGAAATGATCTTCGGTAAGAGCCAGTTCGACAGAGGGGATCCGAGTCGTCTGATCGATTGTCTCTTCATGGAGAGCTATAAGAGAACCAAGCGCCGCAATTCTGGCAGATCGGTTCGGGACATTGCCGGCAGCTTGCAGGTTAAACTGCCTACAAGCGTTGTCCACATCCCTGTTTGATTCCCCGCAATAGGCATAGACATACTCAACTGAATATCCGCTGGTCGTAAGTTCGAGATATTCCCGTCCAGCCGCTGCAAGATCTCTCCGCCCTTCTCGATCAAGCGCTTCCGGGTCGCTCAGCCAATCAGTTGTATGGAATAAACCTAAGAGCTCGTTCTTCTTCGCCTTGTAGCTTCCATTGGCGTGATACTTGAACTGCGCGACTACGATGCGTTCCGACTCATGATCGGTAAAGATGAGATCGATATCCTTATCGTTCGCTCCGTCGTAGGCTACTGCTTCGTATGCGTCTTGCTCTTCCAGTCCAAGTCCTTCTACCGCGTACCACATCGCAAACGCTTGACCCGTATTCGGCAATGACCATGCACTGCGATATCGTTCGACTTCACCCTTGAGATACCTCATGAACTCGGTCCGCGTCATATCCACCTCGGCTGTCTGACGTGCAGCTCATGGTCAGTCGAACGATCGACCTGGCGCAGCAGGCTAGCAGGACATGGCGGTTCCATGTCCGGAGCGATGCCGACCGCACGTGGCGGGGGGAAGTCTACCGCCCGGACCAAGCTGTGACTGCCGATAAGGTCCGCAGTCGGTCCCTTTGCCACCAGCCTCCTGTGGTGGCCAGCAATAGGTTCGGCATCGCCTGGGAGAGCTTGGCGGGATCGCCTGGCAGCCCGATGACCAGCGGCTGACTACCGGTGTTGGTATCGGTGAGATGTGCCGGATTGCTCCCTAATTGGGAGCCTATGACAACGGCTTGCCCGAAGATGAGGCAGCGGAGCGGCTCTGATCTGTGTCCGAACTGGCGATCCTACCCGCTCTGGCCAACTGGCAGTTTGGTAACGGGGCTGCTACTGCGGCTCGGTGGTTTCGTTCAGGACCTCGTGGCCGGGGCGTGGCTGTGCGGGCACCGCAGGGATCGTGCCGAGGCGACCGGCTTGGTAGTCCTCGAAGGCCTGCACCAACTCCTCCCTCGTGTTCATCACGAAGGGGCCATAGGCGGCGACGGGTTCGCGGATGGGCAGCCCGCCAAGCATCAGGACTTCGAGCTGGGGGCTGCGGCTCTCCTGACTGGCGCTCGCGGCGACCGTCACGACGTCACCGGGGCCGTAGACGGCGAGCTGGCCCATACGCACGGGGTGGCGCTTGGTGCCGACCGAGCCAGCACCCGCGAGGACGTAGACGAGGGCGTTGAAGTCGGGACGCCACGGAAGTCGAAGCTGGGCGCCGGGGGCGAGGGTGGCGTGCAGCAGGCTGATCGGGGTGTAGGTGACGCCGGGACCCTGGTAGCCCGCGACCTCGCCGGCGATCACGCGGAGCAGCGCGCCGCCGTCGGGGGAGCTGAGCAGCGAGACCGCACGGCCCCGGATGTCCTGGTAGCGCGGCGCGTTCCACTTCAGCTTGGCGGGCAGGTTGACCCAGAGCTGGAAGCCGTGGAACAGCCCGCCCTTGAGCACAACCTCCTCCGGCGGCGCCTCAATGTGAATCAGACCGGAACCCGCGGTCATCCACTGCGTATCGCCGTCGGTGATGAGGCCGCCGCCGCCGTTGGAGTCCTGGTGCCGCAGGATGCCGTCGATCATGTAGGTGACGGTCTCGAACCCCGCGGTGCGGATGCCAGGGGGTCCCCTTCGGCTCCCCTGGGCCGTAATCGACCTCGCCCATCTGGTCCATGTGCACGAAGGGGTCCAGGGTGGCCAGGTCCACGCCAGCGAAGGCACGGCGGACGGGGAAGCCCTCGCCCTCCAGGCCGGAGGGGGCGGTGGTCACCGACACCACTGGACGCTCGGCCGCCTCCGGGCCTGGTTCTGAGACCCGTGGCAGCACGACGGTGTCAGCGGTGATGGCTGGCATGACGGTTCCTTTCCTCTCATCTCTGCAGGTCAGCGGCTAGCAAATTGGCAATCCTGCTCCAGCCGGAATCCTCTGCAAGGGCTGATCGGGTTCAACCCTGCGTCGCCGCCTCGCTGGCAGGCCATTCGCCGCCGCGAAACGCTGAGCCCGACAACAGAGCCCTGAACAGTTACGATTCCGATTCCCGCAGGGATAACGAGCTTCCACCTTGTCGATGCGATCGCGATGTGACGGCCCTGGACTCGAAAGCCTCTTGTCTGGTTGATACCAAGAGGCTGCGTAAGGACCTGACCGCAACGTAGAACCTACGCCTGCCCCCTCGGACGGAATCCCTGGTATCTCTTGAATCAGTGCACCCAGGTTCGCGTCATCGACTGCACGAATCACCGCCCGCGAGCACTCCTCATTGTCCGTCAGGAAGCTTTCACCAATGAGTGGCTCATCGTACGTAGCCAGACTCTCCAACAAGTGCTCGACCGATGTGATTAGATGTAGCTTGGGGCCTTCGATCTCCGCGCGCAGCTCGGGATAGAGCCGGGACTGATTGCTCGGATCGCCAAAGTCCTTGACGTTATTCGAAACGAAGTAGCTCTCAGGCCTGGATCCACCGACGCCCGAATTCCTGGCGGGTTGGAGCGCTTGCGGTGCCGGTTGAACAGGGCTGTGGTGTGCTGGAAGCATGATCCAGGGCCATGGCGGCCGGTTCGGGGCGATCCGGGGGGCGCGGGCCGCTGGCCGGGCGCGCCCAGGCAGGCTGGCGCTGGCCCGGTCCGGGCGTGGGAGCTGGCGCGGTCCGGTAGTGGTGGGTCAGGTGGCGTAGGCGACGCAGCGCAGCCGCGCCAGGGCCAGCGCAAACCACGCCGCCCAGGGCCAGCCGGCGGGCAAGTGCAGGATCAGGCGGCGGGCGGAGCGGGTGATGCGGCCGGGCAGGGCCAGCAGGGTGCGGCGCAGCGTCTTGGCCACCACCAGCTCACCGTGGGCGCCCAGCCCGATCTGGGCGATCCAGCGCAGCAGGTTGTGGGCCAGGGTGCCCGCCAGCAGCCAGGCGGCGTTGGCGTTGAACTTCCCCGAGGGGCAGTGCCGCAGGCCCACCCCGGCCTTGAGGCCGCGCATGCACAGCTCCACCGTGGCGTGGCGGCGGTGATCTTGGTCCAGCCAGACCGTGGTGCCGACCCGGTCGGTGACAAACGCGTGGTAGCGCCAGTTGGGGAACAGCTCAGCCTGGGCGCCGACCAGACGGGTGCGGCGCACGACCAGCCGATCGGCCCCGGTAGCGGGTCTCGGCGACCTGCGCCAAGCCATCCTCGGGGTAGACGATGTCGACCCAGGCGTCTTCGTCTATGGCTTGGATCGCCTGCCGGATCGGCTTGGTCTGGCGGTGGGTGATGGAGTAGCGGATCCGGTGGCGGCGGCAGGCCCCGATGGTCTTGGCCGACCAGAACCCCGAATCCATCCGCATGGTCAGCTCCCCGCTGGCGCCCGCGCGGCGCACCCGGGCCACCAGCTCGTCGACGAACCGGGCCGCTCCGCGGGCGGTGTTGGCCCGCCCAGTGCGCTGGCGGGCGTGCAGCACCTCGCCGGTGTCAGCCCTGGTGGCCAGCAGCGGATGGTAGCCGAGCGTGTGGGTGTAGCCGCAGGCGGCGCCCTGCTTGTGGTAGCCGTGCACCTCGCACACCGTGGAGTCCACGTCCATGGTCATCGGCCCCATCGCCTGGCCCCGCCCCAGCCGCCCACGCCCTGGTCAAGATCTGTTCGGTGAGCCGGTCGAGCTGGCGGACGTGCCCGAAGGTGAACGAGCGCAAGAAGGTCCCCAGGGTGGAGGGCGCCATGACCCGATGGCCGAGCACCTGGCTGGTAGCGCCACAGCGCAGCAGGTCGGCGTCGTCGATGCAGTCCCCACCCGCCAGCATCGCGTGGACCAGGGTCAACAGCTTGCGGCCAGGATGTGCCGCGCTGGGCCGCTCGCCCAGGTCGATCAGCGCATCGGCGGTCTGCTCGATGCCCAGCCGCTCGGCCAGCGTAGCCGGCAGCAACAGGCCCGCGTCTGCGATGGCGTGGGTGTCGTCGAAGCAGATGTCGAGCTGGTCCAGGATGTGGGAGGATCGCATCGAGAAAGTGCCCTCCTGGTCGGGGATACGGCAGCTGTCGCAGGCGCCATTCTCCCAGGTCAGAGGGCCTTTCTCATAATCGGATCGGCACCATTTCCATTACTGGAACGGTGCACTCAGGCTCAGCTAAAGCACACGTCCGCTGCAGACGACCGAGCGGAGTCATCCCGACACGATCACAGAGTCGCACCGCAAGCCCCGCGCGGAGTTGCCGGTTGCGTCGGCGCCACTCGGCTTGGTGGCGTTGGGACAGCTCGCCCAGCGCAAGGCCGCGGGCCTGGTGGCGGTAGCGCGCGCACCGGTGAGAGTAGCGGCTTGCCACACCATCGTGGTGCTGGACGCCGGGTAGCCGGACCGCATCGCTGGCTCTCCGCCGGGCCACGGCTGTGACTGCACGCCGTCCTTCCTGAGCGGAGCACGACGCTCTACAGATCTGATCCACATACGACGATCACTTACCGTGCTCGCACCCAATGATCCGACCAGGGGGTTCCGTGACACGAAGAGTCGCCTACGCGACGCTGATCGCAGTCGTGACGCTGATCTCGTCAGCGCCGGCCGCCTTCGCGCTGAGCGCCGACACCGACTGCACAGACTATCCTTCGCAGGCGGCGGCCCAGAAGGTCTTGCGGGCTGACCCGAGCGATCCCAACAGGCTCGACGGCGACAACGACGGCATCGCTTGCGAGAACAACCCGCCTCCGCAGGACCTGCGCCGCCCCGGGCATCCCGCGCCTCCGAAGGACGAGGTGACCAGGCCGCACGAGCTGCCTTTCACCGGTTCGAGGGCGCCGCTGCTCGTAAGCGTTGCCGGTGTTCTCATGGCCGCCGGCGGGATGATGATCTGGATGACCAGGAACCGGCCACGGCACGAGAGCTGACCGGCCACAGGGACAAACAGTCCCAGACGCGTATCCCCACAAAGTGCCCGGGGCGAATCCCTCGCCCCGGGCGGCCTCAATTACTCATCGCCCCAGCCAGATCGGCGGGCGCCGCTCGTTCCAGACGGCGGTGCCGCCGCGGCGGTCGCCGGAGAGCACCACTGCGCTACTCCTGCTCGGTGGTTTCCTTCAGGACCTCGTGGCCAGGGCGCGGCTCGGCGGGGATGGTGCCGAGCCGTCCGGCCTGGTAGTCCTCGAAGGCCTGGACCAGCTCCTCCCTGGTGTTCATGACGAAGGGGCCGTAGGCGGCGACCGGCTCGCGGATGGGCAGGCCGCCGAGCATCAGCACGTCGAGCTGTGGGCTGCGGCTCTCCTGGCGGGCGTCCGCGGCGACCGTCACCACGTCACCGGGGCCGAAGACGGCGAGCTGGCCCATGCGCACAGGGTGGCGCTTGGTGCCGACCGAGCCGGAACCAGCGAGCACGTAGACCAAGGCGTTGAAATCGGGCCGCCACGGGAGCCGGAGCTGCGCGCCGGGGGCGAGGGTGGCGTGCAGCAGGCTGATCGGGGTGTAGGTGACGCCAGGACTCTGGTGGCCGGCCACCTCGCCGGCGATCACGCGCAGCAGCGCGCCACCATCGGGTGAGCTGAGCAGCGAGACCGCACGTCCGCGGATGTCCTGGTAGCGGGGCGGGTTCCACTTCAGCTTGGCGGGCAGGTTGACCCAGAGCTGGAAGCCGTGGAAGAGCCCGCCGCGCATGACGACTTCCTCCGGCGGCGCCTCGATGTGAATCAGACCGGAACCTGCGGTCATCCATTGCGTATCGCCGTCGGTGATCAGGCCGCCGCCGCCGTTGGAGTCCTGATGCCGCAAGATCCCGTCGATCATGTAGGTGACGGTCTCGAAGCCGCGGTGCGGGTGCCAGGGTGTGCCCTTGGGCTCGCCCGGCGCGTAATCCACCTGACCCATCTGGTCCATGTGCACGAACGGGTCCAGCGTTGCCAGGTCGACCCCGGCGAACGCGCGCCGCACCGGGAACCCCTCGCCCTCCAGGCCGCTGGGCGCGGTGGTCACCGAGACCACGGGCCGCTCGGCCTCCTGCAGCCCCGGCCGCGCTACGCGCGGAAGGGCGATGGTGTCACTGGTCACCGCTGGCATCGCCAATCCTCCAGACCTTCGTTCCCGGCGCCACCACCTTAGCTGGCGGCGCCGTCTCCGATTGTCGCAGTCATAGTTGCGAGTGCAACCTTCGAGGCCTGTAACGCGCCCTCCATCCCGCTTGTTCCTCCTAGTAACTCCTGGAGTGGTTGAAGGAAGGGACATCCCCCTGATGTGGTGAACGGGCTTGGTGTCCCAACCACACAGGAGGATGTCCATGGGAAAGCGTAACGGCCTGTCGCGCGGTGATGCGCGCCGCAACGCCCGA
>WNGE01001566.1_pt1 | contig 34522 bp, 35 predicted proteins | sample 5400651 | NCBI WGS metagenome assembly WNGE01 (sample SAMN13153370, study PRJNA577476) | soil metagenome | isolation source: 60 cm soil or saprolite under grassland replicate 2 | place: USA:California | collected 2016-06-15
GGCCGCATACAAGAAGCCGACCTGCGGGTCGCTGGCGCCAAGCCGCTGCTTGGCGAACACCACCAGCTGCGCGTAGCTGGTGGTCAACACCAGGTTGATCAGTGCCATCATCACCGAGATGCTGCGCAGCACCGGGTGGCCGACCACATACCGCAGCCCCTGCGCGATAGCGGCGCGGATCGTGCCACGCTCGCCAGCACTGTCGGCCTGCGGGTTGAAGCGCCGCCGGATGGCGGCAAGCGACACCGCCGAGACCACAAACGAGGCCGCATCCACCCAGAACACCTGCTCCACCGCCACCACGGCCAGCAGCAACCCGGCCAGCAGCGGCCCGGCGACCTGCGCGGCCGAGTAGCTGGCCTGGATGCGGCCGTTGGCCGTGACCAGGTCCTGCTTGCGCTCGACCAGGCTGGGGATGGCGGCGAACTCGGCGGTGTCGAAGGCGATCGCCAGGCTGGCGTGCACGAACGCGATCGCATACACCCACCAGACCCGCAGCAGGCCCAGGTCGGCCAGCACCGGCAGCAGCGCGATCACCGCCGCGCGGGCAAGATCGGTGGCGATCATCAGCCGCTTGCGGTCGACCCGGTCCACCCAGGCCCCGAGCACCAGGCCGAACAGCAGGTAGGGCAGGTAGCTGATGGCCATGGTGATGCCGAGGTTGAGCGGCGAGCCGGTCAGCTTGAACACCAGCAGCGGCAGCGCGAACAGGGTGAAGGCGCTGCCGAGGTTGGAGGTGGTCTGCCCAGCCCAGAACTTGGCGAAGTCGACCCGGACCGCGCGCCGCTCCCGCGCCACGTCCGCAGTCACTAGCACCCACCCTTCCCCTCACCCGGAGCGCCCACCCACTGACGGCACGCACCCAATAGTCGCACTCGGAGCGTTCAGGGTTAGCTCGAGAGTCAAGGCCAACTACCGATCCAAAGGGCCAACTATCGGTCGAAGTCACACCGGACCTCGGCCGGCCGATCGCGGCGCCGCTTGAGCAGTGCGCGGCACTGCTCGGCGTCGACTTGGCCAGCCTCTGCGAGGTGGCCGCCGATGTCGAGCCCTACGTCCGCGCGGACGGCACCAAGATCTGGAGTCTCATGCAGCTTGAGCGGCAACTCCACCCGGAAGCGTTCAGGCGGCGGCGGGGCGGCTACATCGACCGCCGGCGCACTTCAACAGGCAGAGACACAGGCGACGCACGTCTGGAAGATCGGGGACGAGATCCGTGACCGATACCTAAGTCAGATCGAGGCTGACCAGGCCGAGTGAGGTCCGTTGCTGCCGCTCGCTGGCGCCGTCGTCGAGGAGGGTAGCGAGCTGTTGGTAGTCCAAGTGATGGCGACGGTGCTGGCGTTATCGTGGCCATGTGGTTCGACCTCCTGCTTGGATAATCGGGCGGACATTCGGGGAGCTCCCCTGGACCAGGAAGCGGTGCTCGGCCTGATCTGGGACGGTTCCCCGATCCGAAGTCGGCTGGGGGACGGCGGCTCGCCGGATACCGGTAGAACAGCGACTCCTTGCTTGCATACGTCGAACTGCAACGGGCTCGGCGAAGCAGATCGGAGGCCACCCGAGGCGCCGTAGTTGGGCGGCGCTCCGATCTCCCGAGCCACGGCGTCTACCGCCGGGAAGAAACTCGCCGATCGTCAATGGAGCGGTAGCACCGGCGGGTACTCTGCACAGATCGGGAGCGCTTCGTCGTTCCTGTGGGAGAATCAGCTCTCGTTGCGGTCAGGCGAAAATGCCCAGCTCAGCAGCCCAGCCAGCCCCAAGGAACACCACACCATGGCCCCAACCAGCCACCACCGGCACCTGGCCAAGCCCACCCGCAAACAGTTCAACGCGCAGTGGCGCAGGGAGGGCCTGGACCTGGACCAGCGCGCCCACCGGTTCCGCCAACCCCGCTCCGCCGGCGGGATCAGCGCCGGCGGGTTGGAGAGCTACCGGCTGGCCAACGACCTCAGCCAGACCGATGTCGCGGCCGAGTACACCGCGCGCCACGGTGGCGGTGTCAGCGGCCAGATCGTTTCCCGCTGGGAGGCATGGCCCGACGGCCACAAGCCCATCCAGCCCGGCCTGCTGGTCGTGCGACGCCTGGCTGCCATCTACCAGACCAGCCCCGCCAAGCTCGTCGCCGCCATCGAGCATCCCGACGATCTCATCCAACCCGCCACGCCACGCCGCCTCGACGTGCCCGCCCTGCGCGCACAAGCACAGGACCAGCATGGCGCACTGGAATGGAAAGACGACGCCCCGGGCAGGGCAGGCACCGCGCAGGTGCCATGGGCGGGTGGGTCAGATCGAGTTCCGCTGCTCGATGCCATGGGCGAGTCGATCACAGCGGCACCAGCACGACCCGGCGTGCCGTTTCCCCCAACGGTTGCAATGGCTGACGTTGGCGTCATCCGGGACATGCTGCGGGTGCTGACCGCATCCGACCGCCAGTGCGGTGGAGCGCACGCTCGCCAGTACGCCACCGACTACCTGGGAAACCTCGTGCTGCCGCGCCTGCGCGCCCACGGTGACGAGCGTGTTGTGCGTGAGCTGTTCGCGGTCTCGACCGAGTTCGCCCTGCGGGTGGCGTCGATGCACCTGGACGCCGGCGACGCCCGAATGTCGCGCAGGCTGCTTGGGACCGCGGCGAGCCTGGCGCAGGAGACCGACGACGTGACCTTGACCGCGTGGGTGCTGGCCCGCCGTGGGGAGCAGGAGATCCACCAGCAGAACACCGGCCGGGCGCTGGCCTACACCGGCGGCGCCGCAGCGATGGCCAGGCACGCAGCACCCGGAGCACGGGCCTTCATCCTCACCAAGCATGCGCTGGCGCTGTCCATGACCGGCGAGCGCAAGGAAACCCAGCGTGTCCTGGGGGAGGTCTGGGACGCCTACGACAAGCTCGGCAGCGCTGCCGAACCCGAGTGGATGGGCGTGTACGGCTGGGGTCATCTTCGGCACGAGGAAGGCCGCTGCTACTACTGGCTCGGGATGGGTCAGCAGGCCGCGCGGGCGGCGGAGGAGTCGATGCAGGTCAGCAGCCGTGACCGGTTCGCCCGACCCCGGGCCTTCTCGCTGGGTGTCCAGGCAATTGGCCATGCGCAGGCCAGGGACGTCGACAAGGCGTGCGCGGTCGGCCAGGAGCTGGTGGCGGTGGCCTCCCAGCTTGCCTCCGACCGCGTCAGGCTTCGACTTCTCGAGGTCTTCCACGCCCTGCGCCCATACCGGAAGGAGGCCGCTGTGCAAGAGCTGGACGAGGCCGCCCGGCCGGTGCTGCACGGTGCCACGCCGAAATGAGCGGGAGGCTCCGATGGTGGGCGACCAGCCGCTCGACGAGATGGTGCATGCCATCTTGGTTGCGATTGGCCGGCGCATCCAGGTGCCGGTGGATGACGCCAGGCTGCTGCGCCTGCACAGCAACGCGATCTTCGCGCTGCCATCGGCTGGGCTGCTGGTCCGGATCGCCACCAATCCCGACGCGTTTGCTGGCGTGCAGGCCGCTGTCGCGGTCACGCGATGGCTCGCCGGTCGTGGGTTCCCCTGCGTGGTGCCGGCCGACATTGGCGAGCAGCCACTGGTAGAGCGCGATCGGGTCGTGTCCATCTGGCGCTACGTGCCGACGCCGCCTGGCCCTCCCGCCACGGGCAGCGATCTTGGACGGCTCCTGCGTGTGCTGCATGCCCAGCCGTGGCCGCCGCATCCCCTCGGCCAGCTCAGCGATCCGTTCGACAGCGTCGCCAACGCGATCATCGGTACCCCGCGGGCCATGTCCGACGCCCACCGCAGTTGGCTCAGCGACCGGATCATCGAACTGCGTGAGCTATGGTCAGCGATGGATTTCCCACATCCCCGGGGGCTCATCCATGGCGACGCGCATCCCAACAACCTCATGCGGACGCTATCTGGCGGGATCGTCTTGGGCGACTGGGACCACGTCGCTGTAGGGCCGCGCGAGTGGGACCTGGTCCAGATCCACTACACCCGCCGCCGGTTTGGCCGCCCCTCGGAGGAAGACATCGAAGGCTTCACCAGAGCATACGGATGGGACATCCGTGGCTGGCCCGGACTGGACACCCTGATTGCCGTACGGGAGATCACAGGGCTGAGCCCCTACATCCGGACGGCTCGCACCAGGGCGTTCGCCTGTCTGGAACTCGCCCACCGGCTGGACATCCTCCAGCATCAGGACACCTTGGCCCGCTGGACCTCCCCGCCACCGGAGTGACTCGTCGAACTTGGCATGTGCGGAGGTGGCGGGGACAACTCAAGTCAAGCTGACAAGCAACCGCAGCCGTCCCTGTAGACCCGCCGCCGCGTGGATCGTCTCCGGGGGGAAGTCCAGTGCTTGGCGTCGACGCCTCGTGCGAGTGCGCCTCTCATGGTCGGTTCGACCCTGAGTACCAGCCGCCGATGACGACCGTCTTGGACATCTGTGACCGCCGTGGAGTTTCTTCAGGGCGAAGGAGCCAGGAGCGCGAACACCCCCGCGGCGACAGCGGCGCCGAGGGCAATCCCCGCCACAGCCTGGCTAGGGGTGTGCAGATTCAGCGTCACCCGTGCCCATGCCACCGCCGCGACGAGCGGGCCCAAGACGATAAGGACGACGGGTCCCAGGATCACCGTCAGAATGGCGGCGCCGCCGGCGGCGGCCGCAGTGTGATTTGAGATCGCCCACTTGGTGTTGACCAGCAGTGATGTGAGCAGGCCAACCATCATCGTCGCGGTGGCCGCAGTGATCAGCGACGGAGCTCCAAGGAGGGTCAGAAGGGTGATGCCTGCCGTGGCGGACGTCAACGCGATCGCCAGGTAGGCCACCCGCCGCCAACTGGCATGCGCGCCGCCCGGACGGTTTGCGCGCAGGCGGCGGGTGAGCGCAAAGGGCAGTCCGGCTGCGAAGAAGGCCGCGAATATTCCCCAGCCCACGCCGGTGAGAGGGTGTGGGGAGCGCCACCCGATGAACCCCAGGAGGGCCACGCCGAGGGGGACAGGGGCAAGCACGGTGGCAATCGCCGTTGCGAGGCGATGCCGCAGCGCGATGCTGTTCGCCTGGTCGAGGCTCACTGGTTGGCTCCCTTGTCGGTGACGGTGGACGGTTGCCGCGTGCGTGCCGCGAAGGTGCGGACCACGGGGGAACGACCCAGCATGCGGGCGAGTTGGCGGAGGAGCTGGACCTCGCTGGCGAGGTCAGCGCCGCCCCGGGTGCCGCTGGTGTGGGATGCTGCCGTCGCCGCGGGGGCGCGACCGGACCGTTTGGCCGCCAGGGCCACGGCGAGGCAGCAGGCGTTCACGGTCGCGTCGCGGTCACGCCCGACGAGTCCGGCTTCGGTTGCCGCGGCCAGCGCCTCGTCGGCGATGTCGTCGGTGACGTAGGGGCGCACGGCCAAAAGTCCGTCTTCGATCTCGATGACTCGGCGATACAGCCGGGATTCCAGCTGCCGGAAGGCCAGGAGGTCTCGCCAGCGGGCCGGTGGCGGATCCAGGAGGATGTCGGGGTTGGCTCGCCACAGCCTTTCCCACAACGGCCGCAGTCGACGCAGCACGACGTAGCTCCTCGCGGCACGCTCGACGGCTCCTAGGCGGGGTCCGAGCGTTGGGATGAGAAGCCCAACGCTCATGGTGAGTGCGCCAGCCCCGAGCAGGATATGGCCTGCGGTGGCGGCGACGTGCTGGGCCGCGCCCGCCTGGGGAAGTTGTGCTGCCACAAGCTCGGCGAGCTTGCTCAGGGAGTAGGCCACCCCGAGGGCGACCCCCGCGCCAAGCACCTGCAGCCCGATCCGAAGCGACAGGCGTCTGGCTCGTCGGGCGTAGCGGATGGAGAGCCGTGCCAGCGCGGCGAGAGTAATGCCGAAGTAGGCGATGGTGACCATCCAATAGGCCGTGATCTCGGGCAGATGGCCGTAGGCGGTGGTGAACGACGGAGCCTCGATCGGGGTGGGCGCGAGGATGAACAGGACCGTGAGGGCGACCGTGGCCAAGCCCGGTACCGTGAGCTCATGCCTGGCACGACCGACAAGTGCTGTGGCGGTGACCTGACGCGCCAGCCGGAGGATGCCGGCCACACCCCAGACGCCGCAAAGGTGCTCGCCGAGGTCCGCCAGGTTCGGAACGCCAACAGCTCGATCGAACGCGACATATACGGCTGGCAAGTTCAGGGTCAGGGCGGCGGCGAACGCCGCGAGGGAAAGGCACAGGGTACGTTGCGGAGCCGAGCGGCGGGCGGCGGGGAGCCGCAACAAGCTCCCGGCCCAAAACAGCGTCGGGATCAACGCCGGAATTACTGTCCGCACGTCGCCTTACCCGAAGCGTTCTTCCAGGCGATGCAGGTCAGACGCAGCTGCCGGATCCGCCGGGGTCAGGTCGCGACGGGAACGCCCTGCCTCCTGCATGATCATGTCGGCGAGGATTTCTGCCTCCTGCTCCTGCTCGGTGCTGAAGCTACCTCGGCCGAGGAGTCCCTTGACCAGGGCGGGGTCCAGATCGGGGAAGAGACGCCGCAGGGCAGCGTCGTCGTCGATGAGCCCGTGTCCGCAGAGCAGATGCGCGAACTCGTGCAGGATGATGTGGGTTTGGTGGAGTGCAGAGGTTACCGGTTGGAACCAGACGTGGTCGGCAGCCTCAGTGGCCACGCACAACCCGCAGAGCCCCCCGGGCCCGGTCGGGGCGGGCAGTGGATGCAGCTGGAGCGGTCGCCCCCGGTGGTGGGAGACGCTTCGGCAGAAGGCTTCGATCGTGAAGGGGTGCGGGATCTCCAGGTCTTGGAGTCGTGCTTGGCATCGCTCAACGAGCTTCGAGTTCATCACTGCCCCGCAGATCCTGACGGCCAGGCTGGTCGCTGGAGTGGGTCGGGATGGTCGCGGCGGGCGTCTGAGCGCTCCTGCCGAGACGCCGCTCAAGACCCTTCTGAAGACCCATGCCGGACCCTCCTGCGCCCCCGTGACCCTCCTGCACCTGCGGGACGTGGCCGGATCACGGTCTCTCGAGACGGCCTTGTCCCGCTGAGAACACGAGGGCCTCGCGGCCCTGCGCACGCCAATTGCCAACAGGCAGCACGCGGTTGACATTAACGCAGCCGGAAGAGCGTTTGTAAAGCGTATTTGCGCGCGGACTTGGGGCTGGGGGGCAGCACTCGGCTCGGTCCGTCCGCCCGCCGCTACCGCAGCAACGGCGCGTCACGCTCGGCCATCAGTCGCCAAGGCCATCGTGCGGCGCTGGCAGCGACAGGCCATCCACTTCGCGGGCCAGACTGTCGGTGATGGCCCGGCGGACGTCGTCCAGCAGCGCACAGGTCTGCTCCTGGTCCCGCATCCGCCGCGCGATCGTCAGAGTCGAGCCAGTCGGCCGCCAAGCACCGCACGCCTGGTCGCGGTCGCAGACCCTGTAGGTCGCCCGGTAGCGTTCGATCGCCAGGGCGCCGCGAAGCCATGCTGCCCGGCCGTCCGGGTTGGTCGGCGGCTGGCCCAGTTCGACCAGCAGGTAGGTGGGTGGATAGGCCCCCAGCTCCTCGAGCAGGCTGGACTCCCGCACCTGCAACGCCTCGGCGGCCGCCTGTCCCTGGGCGACCTGCAGAGCGTGTGCCCCGCACCAGTCGAGGTAGGCCGCCTGCGCCTGTTCCAGCCCGGCCAGGTCCTGGCGGGCGCCCGCCAGCCGCTGGTCGATGTCGGCGAGGGCCTGGTGGTGTCTGCGGACGGCGGCGGCAGCGTCGTTCCGAGCGGCGCGGGCACCCCGGCCAGCCACCCACCGCAGCTCGTCGCATGTGTCCTGCGCCGCCGCGAGGGCTGCCTGCTCATGGTCGCGATAGGCAACCAGCCTGGCGTGTCGTAGCTGGGCGTCACGCAGGTGGCTGGAGGGATTTGCTGGTCGGTCAGCGAGCAGCGGCACCGCGGTCGCCACACGATGGCGCAGCTGGCCGGTCGCCAACGTGCCGCTCTCCTCAACCATCGCAGCGTTAGGACGAACCCCGAACCAAGGATCGGCCATGCTGGTCACCAGCACCGCAAGTTGGTTGCGGTCCTCCGCCGTCCCAATCACCTGATGCTGGTAGCGCATGCGGACGTAGTAGGCGTCCGCCACCTCCCCGGCCAGCTCTCGGCGCCAGCATTGTTGCCAGGAGTTGACCGGCGTCGGTGTCGGCCCCAAGGCGCGTGTCGCGTCAGCGGCACCGGTCAGGAGCCGATACTCCTCTGTTTCAGCGGCCAGGCGATCCCACCTGCTCGTCGCACCGAAGTAATCGTCCGCGGCATTATCGCCCGCAGCAGGGCGGGGTCCGAGCGCGCGGGTGATGTAGACGGGCGGGTTCGCGATGACCGTCCGCATCCGCGTGGTGACCCGACGGTCGATCTCGCTGAGCAGCGTCGCCGCCTCGGCGAGGGGGCGCCGCTGATGGTTGCAGACCGGGTCTTGCGTCGCGTCTTGCAGGTGGCGCTCCACTGCCTGCGCCCAGCGGCCGGCCAAGACCTCGTCCGAGAGGTTAACTGTCCGCCGTCGCTGCCACTCTGGCAGGGTCGCCCACCACACCGCCAGTTCCTCGTCGGAGAAGTCAACGGCCATCGCCACTGGTGGCCGTACCGTCCGCTGGCGTACTGCGGGCTGCTGGCAGATCCATTCGCCGACGTGTTTCGCAAATTCCTGGTCTGGCCGTTTGGCGTCTGGATGCAGTAACGCGGCGATCGCTTGGCGGGGGTCAGCGGTCGCTTGCCTGCCATCGGCGGCGCCATCACCGGTCGCGTCCGCCGGCCCTGACAGCCACGCACCCCTCCGATGGCGGCGGCCTTCAAGGCCGGCCAGCTTGAGTTCGACGCGGATCCTGGGCAGCGCGCGGTTCAGTTGCTCAAAGCGCAGTCGCTCGCTGAGCGGCAACCGCGCGTCAGGGTCTCCGAGCGTGTGCCGAGGATCGGTGATGCTGCATTCCAAGCGGAACGTCTCGATCGCCAGGGCGGCCTGCGTCCAGATCAGCTGGGCCGGCTCGGCAGCGGGATAGGGGCCGAGCATCACCGTGAGGTAGGCGGGCGGCGCGGTGATGGCCGCCTCGACTCGCCCGCCCAGCCGCCGGGTGAGCTCCCGGACCGACAGTGCGCCGAAGATCAGGCTCCACAGGGGACCGGAGGCGTCCGGCCCGCCGGGTTCCAGCGGTCCGCCCAGGCGGTCGAGTTCCTGGTGGGCGACGGCGATCGTCAGCGGCCCGGCCCACTCGGCCGCCAGGTCGCGGTAGCCCAGCAGTTCCTCGTCGGATTGGTCACGAACCCAGGCCGCCGGCTCAGCCGGCGTAGGCTTGCCGTCGAGGAAGTTGCCGAGTCGCTGGATCCGCGGGTGCCACCATTCCTGTCCTGCCCTGAGCCCGGCCGGCCGGTCGGCGGCGGCGAAGCGTTCGGCACGGGGCGCCGCCCGCAGCAGGCTGAGGTCACCGACGGCGCGCGGGCCAAGGATGGCACGGGCCGCGTCATCCACGGATAGCCGGCCAACACTGACCTGCTCACCGACCCCGGCGATGCGAACCTCGTCCGGGCCGATGCCAAGGTCGCGGAAGTCGAGCGCCACCGTGGGGTTGGCGATGTTGGCCGCCAGCCACGCGCGGACCTCCCCCACCGACAGGCCGCAGGCCGCCCACCCGTACAGTGCGTCCTGCAACGACGCCCGGTCATACCAACCACTGCGCCGGAGCGCTTCGGTCAGGGCCGTCACCAGCGGCTGGAGGTCGTGCTGCTCCGCTGCCATGACTTCCTCCAATACCTCCAGGTCAAGGGCGATGTCGTCCGGTTGAGCTGGCGTGAACCCGGCAGGTAGGCGAAAAAGCGTGATTCCGCGGGAATCACCGCCAACGCCGCCCGGCTGTGCCCGGTCGGCAGGCCGGGCAGGCCAGTCGCTGCCGGTTGGTGGTCTGGCGATCCCGGAGCGCGTAGCCGGCGTGGAAGGCGCCCTCGCCGCGACCGCAGCGGCGAGCGGCCCGCAGCCGGGCAAGAAGGCTGCGCCGGGCGAGGACCACCGAGCCCAGTACGCGCTGGTGGCGCTGGGGCGGGATGGTGTGCATGCTTGGTTGCGGGACGGGGTCGCGCATGGGTGCCTCCCGGTGGTGCCTTATAGGGCGAGGTCGCGAAGTTGGTCGGGGGTGGGTTCGGGCAGGGCGGGGCCTTCGACCGCGTCGATGGCCTGGACGGCGGCCTGCACGAGCCGCGTGGTCGCGGCGCGCTCCAGCTGCGCGTCAGGGTCGGTCGGGGTCGGGGCCGGGCCCAGCGCGCTGTCGGGGTCGTCGATGCCGTACTTGGCGCGGTAGGCCTGGATCCCGGTGGCCGCTGCCCGCCAGGCAGCCCGTCCGGCAGGGGTGTCGGGCCGCCCGCCGAGTTCGGCGACCAGGTAGCCGGGCGGGGCCTGCTCAAGCTGGACCGCGGTGGCCAGCTCCCGGTGGGACAGCTCGCGGCCGCAGATCAGTGCCTCGCCGAGCGGGGTGGCATGGTCGCGGTCCCACGCGGCCTGGGTGGCGCGCTCGGCGTCCACGGCAGCCAGTCGCTGGTCGATGTTGGCCAGGCGCCGGTCCAGCTGCGCCACAGCAGCCTCGCGCTCAGGGAGGGCCGCCTGCAACCGCCGCCGTTCGTCGCGTCGCAGGCCGCCCTCGGCCAGGCGCTGGCGGGCGTCGGCGAGCCAGCTTGCCTCGTCGCGCCGGTAGCTACGCAGCCGGGCCTGCTCCTGGCGCAGCTCGGCGCCGCTGGTCTGGGCGGTCAGGGGGGGTCGCTGTTCGAGCAGCGCGGTGGCCTGGTCGAGGCGGCTTCGCAGCTCCGCCTCAGGCAGCGCGGCGGCCATGGCCCGGGCCGTGGCCAGGTGGTCCAGCGCCAGCAGCTTGGCGCGGCTGCGGCCGAACGCCTGCACGATCCCGGCCACTGGGTCTCGCCTGGGCTGGCCGAGCACGTCGAGTTCGTCGGCCAGGGGGTTCTCGCCGACCAGCAGATACAACCTGTTCTCCTGGCGGGCGCGGCTCATGGCCGTGTTGCCCCATTCCCTGTACAGGTCCTCGGAGCCGAGCACGAACGCCCGGTCGGTCGTCATCCCCTCGGCCTTGTGGCAGGTGACCGCATAGCCATGGTCGATCCAGCGGCGCCGCTGGGAGCCGGCCAGATACCATCGGGGCAGCCGGACCGCCCGGCCGTCGTCGGTGCAGACCTCCAGGGCGCCGGCGGCGACGTCAACACCCGTGACGGTGCCGCGGGTGCCGTTCACCACTCCCAGCCGGCGCTGGTGGTTCTTGAGCGCGACGATCCGGTCGCCGACGGCGAACTGCTGCTCCCCCACCGTGAGCTCTTCGACCCCAAGCCGGCCGGCGGCGGCCATGATCGCACGGGCTCGGCCGTTGAGGTCGGCGACGTCGGCGCGCCGGGCGGCGATCATCACCGGTGGCTGCTCATCGGCGTGGCCCATGGCCGCCCACCAGTCGGCGACGAGCTGGCTGCGCAGGGCGGGCGCGCTGTCGCGCACAACGACCCGATCGTGCTGCCAGTAGCGGCCGATGGCGTCGCCGGCTTGGCCGACGCGTAGCAGCTCGAGCGCCTCACGTTCCCACTGGTGGACCTGCCGGCGGTTCTCGGTGAGCTGGGTGGCGCCAAGCCGGACGCTCAGACCGCGGAACAGGCCGCCGCAGTCGATCTCGGGAAGCTGCGCGGTGTCGCCGACCAGCGCCACCTTCGCGCTGGCCTGGTCGGCATGCTGGAGCAGCCGGCCAAGCTGCCGGGTGCCGACCATGGCGGCCTCGTCGATGACCAGGACGGTGTCGGGTCCCAGCCCGGGTGCCCGCGGGTCCTCCAGGTCCAGCAGCAGCCGGCTGATCGTGCCGCTTTCGATGCCGGCCCCATCTGCCAGCTCGCAGGCCGCCTTCCCGGCCAATGCCGCCCCCAGCACCCGGTAGCCGGCCGTCTGCCAAGCGGCCCGGGCCGCGTCCAGCGCGAAGGTCTTGCCGGTCCCGGCGTGGGCGTTGACGACCTGGACGCCGTGCCCGGAGGTGGTCAGGGCGCGGACCATGGCCACCTGGTCGGCAGTGAGCCGCGCCGGCGAGGTGCCGCCTGCGGCCTTCGGGGTGTGGCGGCCCACGTGGCTGTCGAGGACCGCGGTCAGGATCTGCTCGGGGACCACGCCGGCGCCCTCGTCTTGGCGCCGCTGCGCGGCGGCGATCACGCTGGCCTCAAGGGTGACCAGCTCGTGGGTGGAGTAGCGCCGGGTGTCGGCCCGGGTCGAGACGGCCCGCCCGTCGACCCGGCGGATGGTGTCCCCGGCGGGGGCCAGGTCCTCGTCGGCGTAAGTGACGGGGATGACCAGTCCCTCGGCGCGCAGGAACCGGTCGGCGAGGCGTTCGATCTCGCCAAGCTCCGCGCCGGCGGGCAGCTGCTCGCAGATGGCCCGCAGCACGTCACGGCGGCAAAAGGTGCTTGCCTCCCTGGTCAGCCCCTGGGGCCCGGCCAGGTGCGCGATGAGCCGGTCCTGGTCGATCACCGCAGCCGGCTGGCTGGCAGCCTGCCCCACCATGGCCTCCAGGTCCCGCGCCGCAAAGCCGGCGGCCTCGGCGTGTTGCCGCCAGCGGCCACGCAGGGTCTGCTCGCTGACGCCATGCTCCTTGGCTCCGCGGGTGTCCAGGGCGGCGGTCTGGGCGCTCTTGGCCGAGTGCTCGCCCCGCTCCGCCAGCCGCCGGGTGATCTGCTGCCGTCGGCGGGAGAACGCCTCGATGAGCTTCCTCGGGATGCCGGCCACGTCGGCCACACCGTTGCGGACCGCACCCCAGGCGACCTGCAGCGTGCAGGTGAGCTCGTGGCGCAGGACCGCCTGGTACAGGTAGCCGGCGGTCTTGGCGTGGGCGTACAGGGCGCGCCCATCCAGCGCGGTCCAGCGGCCGTCCGGCCCGCGGGTGAGGTTGGCGATCAACGCGTGGATGTGCAGCAGCGGGTCGCCGGCCCGGCTGGTGCGGTGCTGGAAGAGCGCCGCGATGAACCCGTTGCCGCGGACCAGCTGCTCACCGCCGTGGCCGCGGCGGGCGATCGCCGCGTGCTGCTCCAGGTAGCCGAGCGCGGCGGCCACGGCTTTGGCGTTGGCTTCTCGGACGGCCGCGCTGACCTGCGGCCCGCCGAGCGCATACAGCAAGCTGACGCTTTTCGGCGCCCGGAAGGTCAGGTCGAAGGCGAGGACCCGCTCGCGGTGTGGTGGCCCGCCAAGCCGCGCCGCGGTGTCGGGGTGGGCGCCGGCAAGCACCCGCAGCAGCCCGTCCTCGCTGACCTCGCCGGCGATGTCGAGCTCGGCGGCGGCCGCTCCGGCCCACTGGCCGGGTGCCTCGCCGGCGCCGGTGTAGTACTCCTCCTGGCTGCGGGCGACCTGGTCGAGGTAGTAGCGCTGCTTGCCGCGCAGCAGCTTGCCGATGTTGAGCACCGCTCCTCCCTCGATCCAGCGCCCACACCCGGCGCGAACCGAGGCGGACGAGCAGGTAGGAGCGGCAGCGTGGACCCTGCGGCTCACCGGGAGGCTCACAGCCACGCACCTTTGGTGCAAGTCTGTGAAGCGGGTCGGCGGCGGCGAGCTGTGAGGGGGCCAGGGGCCGGGGTCGCGGACGCTCGGCCTGGAGGAACGTGGCGAGGCGTCGCCGGCCTGCTGGGGTGTCCATGGTGCAGCGGAGCACCATGGACGAGGTGCTCCGTGCGGCCTCGGCGGGGCAGTCTCCTCCTGTGGGCCTGACGGGGGTGGCCCCTTTGCCTGGAGCTGGCGGACGAGGGTCCCAAGGTGACGCCGGCAGAAGAGTTGGTCGCCAGCACGGGACTGCCGGGCAGAGGCGCACAAGTGTGCGCCGGTCGCGGGCACAGGCGGACCCCTCGGAGGCCGGCGTCGAGCCGGGCCTCTCCGCCTGGTCGGCGAGCCACCGCCGGCAGGGGATACAGGGCGGCGGATCTGCGACCGCGGCCGGCCGCCACCCGCTCGCGGTAGAGCTGCGGCCATGATCGGGGGCAGCGACGCGAGTCGCCGCCCCCTCACAGCCGGCGCCCTATCGCCGCCGCGCCCGTTTGGTGTAGGTGATCAGCCAGCCGTCCTTCGCCCCGGTCTCCCCGGCGAGGTGCTCCACCTGGGCGTACAGCTCGGCCTCGCGCGGATCGCCGGTGACCACCATGGCCTCTGTGCGGCTGACCCGGCCGCGATGGTCGATCAGGAAGTGCTGTCCGATCACGTCGATGACGTTGTTGAGCAACACGAAGTCCTCGTCGCACGTCAAGGCGGCGGTGATGTGCAGCCTCCCGGTACTGCCCTCCACATACGGCGCCGGGATGCCAAGCTCGCCGCGCCGCGCCCGGATGCCGCGGCGCCGCCGACGACCGTAGTAGTGCAGCTGCTGCATGTTGCCCAAGAAGTCCCCTGCCATGCCGTGTCCTCCGGGTGTGGGCTGTCTGGTCGTCGTCCCACCCCAGGCCGGGGACCCCGGGCCGGGTCAAGGGGGGCCGAAGGCCATCCGAAGGACGCGAGCGCAGCGAGCTCCCTTGACGCGGTCTGGGGTGGCCCACGATGGGACGACCTGGCAGGCCCACCCCCTCGAGCCCCGGTAGGGGCCGGCGGCGAGCCGGCACGGCCTGCGCGTCTGCTTGCAGCCGCTACGGCCGGCTGGGTCCGCCCACGTCAGCGCCCTATCTGTCGGGGTCGGGGTGAGTGGGTACCGTGGCCTGGGCGTCCAGATCAAGGGCCACGCGCCACGCCACGAGCGCCGCGTCGAACAGCTCCTGGAGGGCGTCGACGGCGTCCGCGGCGGTGTCCAGCACGGCCTGCTGGCCGAGCAGGTCCAGGTGCAGGTAGGCGGTGAGCGCGCGGTCGACGGGCGGCGCGAGGCGGTCGACCAGGCAGGCGAGGCCTGCGCGGGTCAGCCGGTCCAGCTGCCACACATCCTGCGGCAGCGGCCAGAGCGTCCGCGGTGAGCTGTCATGCAGCGTGTCGAGCAGGGTGATGTGCAGGCTCGGGCCCGGGCGGTGGAGCAGCCCTTGCTCCTCGAGGGTAGCTCGCATGGCCTCCCACGCCGCCAGCCAGATGTCACGATGCGCCACCACGAGGATCTCCCGCCGGCCCGGAGCATCGTCGACCCAGCCGAGCGCGCGGGTCCGCAGGGCCGTGTCCAACCGACGCGCCAGGGCATGGCGGAAGCGCCAGGTCCTCAAGCGCGCCCAGCGGAAGCGCGAGATCCTCAAATCCGCCCAACAGACCACGAAGAAGATGTCGTCCATCGCAAGTTCCTCCGGGTTGGGTGGCGGAGGGGCGGACCGGTGCCCCTCCCTCACCGCGTTCAGGCCTGGCTGGCGGTTTGGTATGCCAGCTGGGGGAACGCCCGGTTCCATTCGGCAGTGGCGTCCCACACGCCGGCGGCCAGCTCCGCGCGGTGGCGGGCGCGCGCGGCGGCGCGCTTGCGGCGTTCCTGGCGCTCCTGCGCGGGATCCTTGAGGCCGAGCAGCTGGTAGATGCGCTGCTGCGGGTAGCGGCGCAGCGCCTTGTCGTCGCAGATCGGGCAGAGTTTGGTGAGGGCTTTCTTGGCGCCGCAGCGGGTCGAGCCGTGCTTGCGGCGCTGCTTGAGGTGCTGCTCGAACACCTTGGGCGCATACCAGATGCGCGCGGCTTCGACGGTGGCGCCGGCGGCGATCGCGGCGGCGACCAGTCTGGCGCCGGGGCCGTGCTTCTTCTCGCCTGGTATGTAGACGCCGGCGAGGTGGTCGCGAAGGCGGCCGGGGAGGTCGGTCGTCCAGCCGCAGTAGTGGCAGGCGTGGAAGCCCTCTGGGGGGGCCTCCCGGAGTTCGCCGTCGACGAGCTGCAACGGCCAGTGGAAGTGCAAAATGTAGACCACGGAGCGACCGGGCCCGTGCCCGGCCGGCCACAGCGCCTCGATCTTCTCGCGGGGGCAGCCGCGTGCCGGGCAGTCGTGGGCGTTCGGGTTGACCCGGTAGCCGACCCAGCCGCATGGGCAGGCAACGCGCTGGCGGGGCCGGGCGGCGGTCGCGGCGGTCATGACCGGGCCTCGCGCGAGCCGTCGAGGCTGCCGTTGTCACGGTGGAGTCGCCATGCGCCGGCGCCGCGGGCGACCACGATCGTGGTGGTGATAGTGGGGCCGCGGCAGTCCGGGCAGCGACCGTCGACCACGCCGGCGGCGTAGAGCTCGCAGTCCGTGCAGCGGCTGACCCCGTCGCAGACACCGCCGCAGCAGCAGCCAGGCACCGAGCAGCCGGTCGCCTCCCTGCGGCACTCGTCGCTGCAGAAGCCGTCCTCGGTGAGCGGTGCGACCTGCCCGCACGCGGGGTTCTTGCACTCGCCGATGCCGCCGTCCATAGCCTTCCTCCTGGGTGTGGCCTGCCTGGTCGGCGTCCCACCCCCAGCCGGGGACCCCGGGCCGGGTCAAGGGGGGCCGAAGGCCATCGCGGAGCGACGCGAGCGACAGCGAGCGCCCTTGACGCGGTCTGGGGTGGCCCACGATGGGACGACCTGGCAGGCCCACCCCTCGAGTACCGGCAGGTGCCAGCGCCACGGTCCGGGATCCACCGCTGCCCGCCCACGGCGGTGGACCGTGGGGTTCGGCAGCGCGGCTCACCACCCCCGCTCCCGCGGGAACTTGAGAAGGGCGACCTGCCAGCGGTAGCCGCCGCTGGCGGCCGCCTCCGCGCCGAGTTCGCGGGCCAACTCGGCCAGGCTGGTGACGATCCGGTCGGCGTTGGGTGGGCCGACGGTCAGGGTGAGCCGATCGCTGCGGCTGGTCCGGGGGCAGCGGTGCCCGGCGCACGCGGTCCTGATCGCCTTGAGGAGCCGCTCGAGGAGCTCCCAGTCCTCGTCCCGCTCGAGGTAGCCGTGGATGACAGTCAGATGCCGACAGCCGGCAGCCAGTTCTGCCGCCTCCTCGGCTTGGAGGATCTCCTTGAGGCGTTGCGACGCGGCGACCGGGTCGAGCCCGGCCAGCTGCTGCCGGATCCACGCCCCCCGAGCGCGGGCCCGCTCGATCAGCTCGCGGACCGCGACCGCCTCGCTGCAGACCTGGGAGCAGCAGCCGTCCTCCAGCAGCGGCCCTGGCTGGCGGCAATCCTCGTTGCGGCAGGTGCCCTCCTCACGCATCGGCGCGCCTCCTGGAGCGGTGGGGCTGGTCGCCTATTTGCTGAGGCCGGGGACCCCGGGCCGGGGCAAGGGCCGCCGCAGGCGGTCCCGCAGGGACGCGTAGCGCCCTTGCGGCGGGCTGGGGTGGCCCATCCTGGGGCGACCGGTCAGGCCCACCTCGGTAGGCACGGCCACCTCCCGCGCCGATGGCCGCCGATTCCGCGGGAATCAGCGTCCGTCGCGCTGCTGGCAGGTGCGCCGGCTCCGTCCCGTGCGGCAGGGCCATTGGAAGGCGGCGATCGAGCCGACGGGCTGTCCGTGTGAGGATCTCGGTGAGTGACTTCGTGTCGTGCTTGTCGCTCACAGGCCCGAGCACCGTCTCGGTGGCGGCCTCCAGGAGCTCGCAGAAGCGGTGCTCCGGCATGCGCAGCGACACCGCGAGCACGTCGAGCGGCAGGTCGGTGGTGAGGTAGTAGCGCAGAGCGTCTCGGTCGAGGGCTGGCAACCAGCTCACAACGGTGAGTAACCGCAGCCACAACGCCTTGGCGCGCCCTGGTGACAGGTGTGATACCACGTGCAGCGCACCCCGCCACCGCGCGTGTACCTCGTCGGCTGCCTCCCAGGCGCGTTCTTGCCGGTCCGCAAGCTCCGCCTCGGATGGCTCCCACTCGTCCAGCAAGGCCCAGCCCTCATGGAGGTAGACCGTCTCCGCCGCACCGGCCGTGGTCTCGGCCACCGCAGGGCCGGTCGGCTCCTCCTCCCAAGCTGCTCTGGTGACGTTCACTGGCCTGTTTCAGGCTGGAGGTCGCCGTTCTTCGCGGGACTACCGAGATCGCTGGGCACGCTGGCGAGCGGCGTGATCAAGCCCAGGTTGGGTGCGCTCACAGCTGCATTCCTTGTGGGCTGTAGGTTGAGGACACGAGTGGCTCGGGCGGTCGGGCGCCGGCGGCTGCAACCGGGCCACGCCGCGCTTCGCGGTGAGCGTCTTCCGTCGCACTCACAGGCAGGCTGAGCGCAGGCCTCACAGTGGCCAGCGGTGTCGCGTTCACTCTGCCGCCTGCCCTGCCATGGCCCGGCAGATCCGGCAGACGTGGGCATCCGCGAGCGGCTCGCTGTTGCCGCAGCCGCCTGACAAGGTGCATGCCAACTTGAGGTCGGCGCCGCCGGCGACGGCGGCCCTGATGAGCGGTGGGCCGTCCCCGGCACGCAGTTGCGTGAGGCGCGCGTCGACGTCGACCGCGCACCCGACGAAGTGGGCGGCTGGACCGCTGGTTCGGTGAGCGTGCAGTAGGAAGACGGTGCGCCGCCTGCCTGTCCGAGTCCTCGGCGTCGGTCTCCCAGCGGTCAGCATCGCGCCCCTCTCACGCTGTCGAGTCAGACCGGCCTGACGTGCTAGACGTACGTCGTGCCGGACTGCCGGCCGTCCTGAATCGGGGGATTCCGCCGGGAATCGCTGCGCTGTGGTGGAGGACCTCGCGGCCGGCCGGCCTGGCTCCGCCCGCCCCCGGGGGCGGCGTGGACGCCGGCCCGCGCCGCCCCGGCCAGGGTCAAGGGCCGCCGCAGGCGGTCCCGTAGGGACGCGCAGCGCCGTGGCGCGGAGCGCCCTTGACGCGGCCCGGGAGCGGCGTGGGATCGGGCCGGGTGGCCGCGAGAGAACGGCCGGTCCGCGTCCGGGTGCAGGGTCCCGGACGCGGCGCCGGCGACGTTCAGGTCGCCGGCGAGGCCGTTGTCGACAGGAGGAGGGTCGGGGGAATCGGCTGCCGCCTCGGGCGGCACGTCACCCACAGCCGGGCCAACCGCCGGTGATTGGGCGGGCTGATCAGTTCACGGGCCGCCGTGCGGGCAGGGGCCAGCCGCCGGGCTTATGCGTCGTCTTCCCTGCGAGGGTCGATGACGGCTCTGATTGCGAGCAGCCTGTCGATCTCCTCATGCTGGTACCGCGGGTCGTACGCAGCAAGGGAGATGAGTCGACAGAGCACGTCGCGCTCACGTGGGGTCAGCTCGCGTGTTGGCGGCGCGTCCGACCCGTCATAGGCCAGATCCCCGTCAGGCCACGCTCCTGGTGAGAAGGTGCACCGGCTCACAGCCTCACGAGCCAGCGCAGCTTCGCGCTCCCGATGCTCGTCGGAGTCGTCGGCGCAGATAAGGTAGCCGTCAGCGTGGTGCATCTTCGGGCGACCGCAGACCTGACAGTCATAGGCAGCGATGACGGCCGGTAGATGCGGCCAGCAGCCGCGGACGTTGTCGCCACGGAGGCCAGCACCCAGGGTCTTGTTGGCCCTGTCGGCGAGCATGGCGGCGGCAATCATGGCCTGCTCGCTGGTCGGGATGGACAGGCCCAAGTCGTCCCATGGGAAGGTGTGGAGGCCGAGGCCGCGCAGGAAGGTGTTGAGGGCTCTGGATTCAGATCTGTTCACCGGGATCATCTCCTTGTCGCAGGTGGGAAGGCGCGGTGGGTCGGTGGCACGCGGTAATGGGGAATGCGTGGGGCAGCCGCTGGGCGAGCGGCTCGCAACCCAAGAAGCGCTGAGCGCCGGGTGAGGCTGTTGTGGCCGGGTTCTTGGCTCAGGCGGCGGGGTCACCGGAAGTGTCGTCGTCGCCGGCGGTCAGGCCTAGTTGCACCGGACCCGCATGGCGGTCCGCGTCGTCGAGATGGCCGGTCGCGCCATACATCGCGGCTTCCCGTTCGGCGTGGTCGTCGGAGTCGTCGGGACACACGAAGTAGCCGCCGGCGTCCTTCACCTTTGCGCGACCGCAAACCTCACAGTTGAGAGCGGTCAGGGCTGCAGCGGTGATGGCGGCCTTGAGGCGGGGCCAGCAGCGGGCCACGTCGTCGGCGCGAACGCCGGCACTGAGGACGCGATTGGCCCTGTCGGCCAGCATGGCCGCCGCGTCCATGGCTTGCTCGGCGCTTGGGGTCGCGGGGCCACCGCCCCAGGCGGTGTCGATACCAAGGTAGTGCAGAAGGGTGTTGAAGGCGCGGGCCTCGGAGATGTTCAGCATGGATGTGGTCTCCGCCTACTGGTCGGGTGCCGGGTCGTGGGCATCGCTTACCGCGTCCTGGGGTGTGGCTCCGGTCGCCTCAGGTGGCTTTCGACGCTTGGGGCGGTGACAGGCGATCTCGGTCCGTTCGACTTCGGAGACCTGGTAGCCGCGCCGCTCACAGAAGTCGACGTGATGGTGCAGGTCAGCGCCGCTGAACTGTGGATGGTCGATGTGCTGCTGCTGTTCGGGAGCGGCGAACATGAGGGCGGCGCCCACGCGCAGCAGGGCCTCGGGGTCACGTTCGGCGTACGCGACCAGCGGGGACCGGTAGTCGGTCCAGTAGCCGGGCTGCTTCTTGATGAGCGTCTCGCCGATTGCTTGCTCGATCAGGTTGGTGGCGATCTCCAAGGTCCGCCCGTCGGCGTGATGCAGAAACTGCAGGGCCAGTTGGGGCGCCAGCTCGCCGAGCGGTATCCGCTTCTTGAGTTGCCCAACGAGGAACTCCCAGCGGGTGTCGCGAGCCTCGCGGGCGGCGCGGTTGCGCTTGATCGTGGCGCGGCGCTCGGCCTTCTGATCCTCGGTCAGGCCGGTCTTGACCTGGCTGTCACCTTCCTTGCGGTGTCGTTTGGGGGCGGTGCACACCAGGACGACCTCGCCCTCTTCCCTGACGACAGCGGCGTGGCACTCCTCGCTGGCATGGGCTTCCGTGTCGACCTTGACCTCGGCGGTGCCATAGCCGTACAGCCCTTGGCCCGCGAGCGGCTTGGCGTCGACGTCTCGCCAGGAGCCGTATCGTGAAGGGCCGGGGACGACCTTGACCCCGGCGTCGCGTAGCCGCTGTTCGGCCTTGGCACGCTTGGCAGCTTGCTCCTTGTCGCGGAGCTCGTGGTCGACGGCGCCCTCGATGTTGAATGGACGCTCCAGGATCACGTCCATGCGCTCTGGATCATCCTTGAGCTTGATCAGGTGTTCGTGGGCGTCGGTGACGCTGATCTTGCCGGCGTCCACAGCGGCTTGGGCGGTCGGTGTGAGGTCCACGAGCCTGAGGTATTTGGAGATGTGGCCCTGGGACTTCCCCACGCGCCTGGCGAGGTCGCGCTGGGTGAGGCTGGGGTTGTTGTCGAGCGCCTGCCGGTAGCCGAAGGCCTCCTGGATGGGTGTGAGGTCCTTGCGGTGCAGGTTCTCGATGGTCATGAGCTCGATGCGCTCGACCTCGTCGAGGTCGCGGATCTCAGCGGGAACGTGGGTGAGGCCGGCCTTGATGGCGGCGGCGTGACGGCGGTGTCCGAAGACGATGAGGTAGCTATCGTCGGAGTCGGGACGGACGAGAAGCGCCTGCAGCACGCCGTACGATTCCATCGACTTGGCGAGTTCAGTCAGGTCGCCAAGGTCGCCGCCGTTGGCGGTGCGGGGGTTGTCGGGAGCAAGACGTAGCTTGTCGACCGGCAGGGAATGGATGGTGCGGGTGGCATCGGGGTCGGCCATGGAAGACCTCCTCTTGGCGGGTCGCTGGAGTTGGGGCTACGTGGGACATAAGTAGGGTGCGTCGTGCCGCACGCAGCTCCGTTCGATGTCGGATAGGAGAACCGGTGCAGGTCGGCGACCGGGGTCGGGTTGGGTAGCGATCAAGTCAGCCGTCTGGGGACGGGCGTAGGGGCTCCTTTCGTGCTCGGGTCGACCTCGGGTTGGCCTGCCGGTCGCCTGCTGGGCAGTGCCGGGGTCCCCGGCGCCGGAGGGGCCGCCCCGCAGGGCGTCGCGCAGCGACGGGAGTACCGGACCGAGCGCAGCGAGGGAGGAACGGACCGGCCTTGCAGGGGCCGGGGTGGCACTACGCTGGAAGGGCGCAGGCAGGCGGATCGGGGTGGGTTGTGGCATGACGCCGCGTCGGACGGTTGGTTCGCGGAGTGCGCCGGAGGCCGGGGTGGGTGAGGCTTCCAGCAGGTCGATGCGCGAAGGGTGGGGACGGCTCGATCAGCACGCCGAGGCCCCGGCGCGGCGGCCGGGGGCCTCGAAGCGTGGACGGCTAGAACGGGGGCTCGTCGTTGAACTGCCCGCTGCTGCCGGCCGAGCTGCTGCGGCTGGTCCGCTCGACCTTGGCGGTGGCGAACTTCAGGCTGGGCCCGATCTCGTCGGCCTCGATCTCGGTCACGGTGCGCGTCTCGCCGTTGTCGGTCTCCCAGGAGCGGTTGCGCAGTTTGCCGGTGACGATGACGCGAGTGCCCTTGGTGAGGGTCTCGGCGGTGTTTTCGGCGAGCTGCCGCCAGACGTTGACCCGGAAGAACGACGTCTCCCCGTCCTTCCACTGGTCACCCTCACGGACCCGCGGCGTCACGGCCACCCGGAAGTTGGCGACGGCGTGGCCATTCGGCGTGAACCGGAGCTCGGGGTCGCCGGTCAGGTTACCGACGACGGTGACGAAGGTGTCCATCCTGCCCTCCTTGGGGCTCGGCTGCGGTTGCGAGCCCAGGCCGCATGGCCCAAGCACGCTGGCGGGCAAGGGGCCGGGGCAAAGTTGTGGTCGGAATCGACCAAGCGCCGGCGAAGCCGGCTCCTTGCCGGCCGGAACTTTGGAGGAGCCCAGGCCGATGTCGTCTGGATCAGCTGCCGGCGAAGCCGGTCGATACGACGTCGGCCTGGGGTGCCCCTTGCGGGCCAGCGCGGCCATGCAACCGTGTGGCTCGTCGACCAGCAGACCGAGCCAGGAGGGCAGGAGTGGCACGGCGCTGTCGGTGAGCGCGCGAGCCCGCGTTCGGTGGCCAAACGGCTCAAGACCGGCCGGGCGCGGCGTGGGAGCGATGGGACCGTGGTGACGGGCCGAAAGGGGCGGCTGATGCGCGGCTCGCTGATGTAGCACGGGAGGTGACCGGGAGCGGACCCGGCGGGAAGTGCGACCGCGGGCGACGGCTGGGGTGCGATCGGCGAGCGGTCAGCTGGTGTTACCGGCGCCACGTTGGGCGGGGTGAGAAGGAGGAGCGTCACGGCTGGGCCGGCAGATGGGACAACGGCGTTGCCGGCCTGCTCGCTCCGCTCTTTCCTGGTCGCGGCGTTGGGCGAGTTCGTAGCCGCAGTCGGGACAGCTGGCGACCCACCAGCCCTGCAGCAGGTGCATGGCCGGCTCGTGGGCAGAATGTTGGCTCATGGTTCCCCCCTTAGTTGAGACGGTTGCCGGGTGGCCTGTCGATGTGCCGGGACCGGGATCGCTTGAGGGCGGCGCCGAAAGGACCGGTGGCAGGCGGGCGGCGCAGCAGGAACGCGGGTGGCGGTTGGAGGGAGGAGGGATAGAGCGGGGGTGCAAGACGCAAGCCCGCTGGCGGTGGCGGCAGGCCGTGGCACGCCAAGGGTCACCCCCCACGAGGGGTGACCCGGCGACGGCTAGTAGCCGCGCTCGACCGCCAGCCGCTCGAGCACGGCTTCGATCTGGTCGCCGGCGAGCTCGTTCTCGATGTGCGCGTCAGTCATCACGTGCTCGTCGACGATCGCCTCAGCCTCGTTGGTGGGCACGTCCTCGCCCCACATGCAGTCGGGGCAGAAGACGTGGGCCGTGCGTTCGCTGCCGTTGACGCTTGCGGTGATGGCGACCATCGCGGCCTCCCTGCTCGAAGCGGGCCTGTGTGACCCGCCGGGTGTCATCCCCTCAGTGCCGGGCCCCCGGCCCCGGAAAGGCCGCCCGAAGGGCGTCCCGAAGGGCGTCCCGAAGGGACGGGAGTACCGGACCGAGCGCAGCGAGGGAGGAACGGACCGGCCTTGCAGGGGCCGGGGTGGCACTAGGCTGGAGTGACCCGGCGGGACGACAGGAGATCGCCGGCCGTAGGCCGGCACCGCTCGGCGCGCAGCGCCGCCCTGCCGTCCGATCCTGTGGCAGACCGCGATTCCTGCGGAATCGACCGCCCCTCCGGCTCTCGTGCTTCCTGAGGCGTCGCCGACCAATGCGTAGCGGGGTAACCAAACGGCGTGCCCTACGTGATGAACGGTGCGTCAGCCCGCTGACCAGGCCTGGTCAGGTGTGGTGCTTCTGCTTAGGCTCGATGGTCAGTTCAAGCCAGGCGCCTTCGTCGAATCGGTGGACAAATTCGGTGTGGGCGGTTGGCGGGTTATCGATGCGCCACACCTCAACGGGGGCACGCCGGGGGACGCTGCGGTAGCCGGTGACGTGGTACCTGCCGACGGACAGCAGGCGGCCACTGCTGGTCTTGCGGAGCCATCGCGCGAGGATGCACTCGCTGGTGTCCCCCTTGACGCCCTGCATGCCGTACGCGTGCATGCAGCGGGCAACAACATCGGCCGAGTGGCCCCCGAGACGTTCCAACTCCCTCATCACCGCGTTGGCGGTCTCCAGCTCAGCGGTGGTCGGGTTGGTCCCCAGCAACCATGCCCCATGGATGAGGTTCATCGCTTGCCTCCTCGAAGGATCCAAGATGTGCTGCCCGACGCTGATCACCTGGTCGTCTTGCGTTCCTGATGAGCCATCAGCGGCACGTATGTCCTGTTGACCAGCTGGGGGCACGCCGGCGCGGCGGGAAGACCAGCCGTACCGCCCCTGCGCTGCTATAGCTATACGCCGACGCCGGTTGACAGTGACCTGCTACGCGCGAGGCGTCTCGCGGAGCTGCTCGGCCAGTTCGCAGATCTCACGCTCCGGGTAGCGGCGGTGGCCACCGAGGGTCCTGAGGAACGGCAGCTTGCCTTCCTTGGCCCAGCGGGAGACGGTCTTCGGCGACACGTGCAGGATTGCGGCCACCTCGGTGGTGAAGAGGTAGCGGGGCTGGTCGGTGGTGGGCATGTGGGTCTCCCTTGCTGCTCAGGTGGATGAATCGGCGCCAGGCCAGCTGGCGTCGATCGTGCGGTGTAAATGCATGGGGCTGGCAGCATCCGGACCCCGACTCGCGCCGGGGCCCGGATGGCGGAGTCTGCGATCAGGCGTGTACTGCGCTGGTACCGTCAGGCACGGTGGTCGCCGAGTCCTGCGTCGCTCCCGCGTCCTGCGCCGGGGACTGTGCGGCCGCGACCTTGGCCGGGTCGGTGACCTCCCCCTGGTCGTCCATCGCCCGGTTGGCCAGCAGGTCGGCGCGCTGGTTGGCCTCGCGGGCGATGTGCTCGAAGACGACCTCCTCGAAGCCGTCAGTCAGCTGGCGGGCCTTGGCGTGCAGCGGGATCAGCGCCGGGCTCTGCACCTTGTAGCCGCCGCTCAACTGGCGGATGACCAGCTTGGAGTCGGCCCGCACCACGACGCGGCGCGCCCCGAGGGTCTGGGCGTGCTCCAGCCCGGCGATGACGCCGCGGTACTCGGCGACGTTGTTGGTCGCCCAGCCGATGCCCTCGCGCAGCTCTGCCAGCACGTCGCCGGTGCTGGCGGAGGTGATCAGCGCACCGTAGCCGGCGGGACCGGGGTTGCCGCGAGAGCCACCGTCGGCCCAGACGATGACCTCCTCGGTGGCCTGGGCGGCGTCGCTGGCCTGGGCGGTGGCGGGGGGCTCGGGCGAGGCGGGGACTGCGGGCTCGGGCGAGGCAGGGGCTGCGGGCTCGGGCGAGGCAGGGGCTGCGGGCTCGGGCGAGGCGGCGGCGGGCTCATTCGGCGTGCGTGCGGCGCCGTTGGCCAGCTGGACAGCGGCTCGGGTTGCGGTCTGCTCGCCGCGGTCCTTCCAGTCGATGAACTCGACGCCACCCGGGTCGGCCGCAACATGCAGCCTGGACTGTTGGCGGCCTTCGTCGTCCTCCCAGGTGCGCTCGTACAGGCGACCCCTGATGCCAACGCGGCAGTTGTTGGCGAGGTACCTGGCGACGGTGTCGGCGTCGCCGTTGCGGACGATGACGTCGACGTGGTCGACCTCGGGCTTCTTGCTGCCGCCCGCCGGCTTCGGGCGAGTGACCGCCAGGTGGAGAATGGTGACGGGCGCGCCGTCCGAGGCGGCCAGTAGCTCGGGATCCTCGGTCAGGCGGCCGGTGAGGACGACAACGTTCAGGTTGGCCATGGTGGGCCTCCTTGAGCTGTGAGCGGGCCGTGGTGACCCGCTGGGTAACCGTTGTGCAGTGCCGGGGTCCCCGACCCCGGAAAGGCCGCCCGAAGGGCGTCCCGCAGGGACGGGAGTACCGGACCGAGCGCAGCGAGGGAGGAACGGACCGGCCTTGTAGGGGCCGGGGTGGCACTAGGCTGGAGGAACCCGGCGGGACAAGCATGGAGACTGCCGGCCTACGGCCGGCACCGCTCGGCGCGCAGCGCCGCTCTCCCCCACCCGCTGGCCGGTCAGCGACCGACGGCGACCGCGTGCCCGATTCCGCGGGAAGGACGGTCGCCGCCGGCGACGCTCAGCAGTCAGTGTCGTCGGGCGGTGTGACTTCCAGGTGGCGGGGCAGGTCGGCGACGATGATCGCGATGTTGTCGTGGCCGCCTGCGGCCAGCGCCGCCTCGACGAGGGCGCCCGCAGCGTCCTGCGGCAGCTCCTCGGTCTGGAGGATGAGGGTGATGTCCCGGGCGGTGACGTAGCCGTGGAGGCCGTCGCTGGCCAGCAGGAGCCGCTGCGGGGCCAGGTCGGCCAGCTCAACCCGACAGTAACCGGTGTCGCCTCTTGCGGCCGTGGCCGTCACCCAGTGCCGTAGGCTCCGCACGAGCTCGGCGGAGTGCCCCGCGGCCTCCAGTTCGGTGGCCTTGGTGTGGTCGGCGGTGAGCTGGACCAGGCCGGCTGCGCCGAGCCGCCATGCACGGGCGTCGCCGGCCCACGCGACCGTCAGGGCGGTTGGCTGCCACACCGCAACCACGATCACACAGTCACCCCGCTGGTCGGGTGGGCAGTCAGTGGGGTACAGCTCGGCCAGGGCGCCGCGGGCGGCGTGCAGGCCGACCGGGGCCGACCCGCTGACTGCGGCGGCGACCGCCGCGGTGGGGGTGGCGACCTGCGCGGCGTATTGGGCGTCGTAGTGGTCACCGACGCCGTCGGCGACCACCAGGCTGGTGGCGATGTCGGTGACGTGGACGGCGGCCGCGTCGCAGTGCAGCCGGCGGCGGTGCCCTTGGTGCTGCACGATGGCGTGCTGCGGCGTTGTGACCATCGCATCGGCGTGGTCAGGCATCACGGCTCCTTTGGGCGGGAGGTTGGTCCGGCAGGTATTGGAGGCGGTGGATTGCGCGGGTAGGACTGGCAGCCATGGCGGATTCGTCCAAGCGGGACGTGGAATCATCGCCGGGGCTGAACCGGTGGCCGGCGGGGCTGCGCAGGAGGGCGGCAGCGTGCCCCGCCGGCCGGCGCTGCGGTCGATCTAGCGGCCGTCGGTGAAGCTGGGTGGGCGGCGAAGCTGGGTGAAGCCAACCCAGGCGCACGCCCAGGCGGTCTTGCGCCACCGCCACAGCCGGCGGATGAGCAGGACGTCACCGACCGACATGGACCGACCGGCGGCTGTGCGGTACGCGGCCACATCGTCGGCGTAGCGTGGGTCGCAGTGGACCTCGTCGGGGAGGTAGCTGTTGGTGATCTCGAACACGACCTCGGCGGCCGCCTCGGCGCTGGTGGCCTCAACGGTCAGGTCGAACACTCGCGTGAGCGGGTCGCCCGGCAGGTAGCGGTGGAAGACCCAGGGGCCGCTCGTGTGCAGGACGGTGACGCGGAATCTGCGGCTCCTGCCCGATAGTGGGGTGACCTCACCATCTCCGATCCCATCGGCGGGCAAAGTGCCGAGCACCCGGGCGACGAAGTGGGCCTTGCGCGCCCGCAGCTGCCGCATCGCCCCCAGCAGCGGCGTCTGGCTGGCGGCCACAGCCTTGACCTCGGCGTAGGACAGCGTGGCCGGTTCGACGTCCTCGAGGTCGCGGGCGGGCAGTTCGCCGGTGAGGATCCGAGCGACGACCCCGTCGCGGTCCGCTGACTGATCGGCCCAGTAGACGGAGACGTCACGGGCGACGACTCCACCGCGGCCGAACGAGCGCTCGGCGAGCGCGCCCTCGGCGGCCGCCTCGCTCGGGTAGTAGTCCGACTCGCGGCTGTACGAGGAGGAGCAGCTGCAGCGGGTGCCGATGTAGTGGCCGGCGGCCGAGTGCAGCACGACCAGGGGTAGCACCGAAACCTGACAGGTCGGGCAGACGGTGGGAGCGCCCGTCGCGATGGTCTCGCCAGGGTGCATGGGGGCCTCCTTGGGCTGTGAGCGGGCTGTTGTGACCCGCTGGGCAAGCCTTCGGGGGTGCCGGGGTCCCCGGCGCCGGAGGGGCCGCCGCAGGCGCCCCGGAACGGGGCGGGAGTACCGGACCGAGCGCAGCGAGGGAGGAACGGACCGGCCTTGCAGGGGCCGGGGTGGCACTAGGCTGGAGGAACCCGGCGGGACGGCAGGAAGACCGCCGGCCGCAGGCCGGCACCGCTCGGCGCGCAGCGCCGCTCCACCACGGATGGATCCAGGCATGAGGCGGCAGGGACGATACCCCTGGTTCATTTGGAGGATCGCGGGGCAGGCTCTGCAGTGCGCTTGTGGTGGTTGGTCAGCATTGCCGGTGACCATGTCAACGGCCGACCGGGGCCTGCATCAGTCGTAGTCGTACACGGTGGTCACGATCGAGCGGTCACACAGCGTCCGCGTGATGATCGGCTCGATACGCTCCCACTTCCCACCGGCAAGGCCACAACCGATGCGGGGGATATGCACCGAGGCTCCGAGACGGTCGGCATGGTCGGCGACAACACGCAGGCATCGCTCGAGGGCGTCATAGCGAATCGGGGGTCCTGAACGGCCGGTCCGCATGCCGTGCTGGGCGACCATGTTGGCTATCCAGAGGTCGGGAGAGCGCCAGCACGAATCCCTTGCCCCATCCGCCGAGGTCGTTACAGACGTGGGCGATGATCTTGTTGCCCTCGGCCTGGGGAGCGGTGGCGTCACCCCTGACGACTCGTGGCGGCTGCATGTCGTCATGGTAACCATCGGACGCGTCGAGCAAGCTCCAGGTGCGTGGCGGAGTTGGTTGAGCTGGTTGGTCAGCGATTGTGGGCCTCCCCTCCTGGTGTTGGTCTAGCGTGGCCTCGGCGGGTCGGTTCGGTGGCGCTGGAACGTGCGCCACAAGGCACGCACCGCAGGTTCCATGCTGGTCCGCAGCGAGGCGCGGTAGTGGCGCAGCGCCCGGTAGGTGACCGCGTTCCAGTCGCCAGCCTCGATGGCATCGTGGCAGCGCTGGCATGCGCCCCAGGCCCCTTGGGAACGGTGCGTGGTGGTGTCGGGGTCACCGCTGGGTGGGAGTCCCAGGTTGCCCCGGGCGCAGCGCAGAAGTCGCACACCGTAACCGCCGACGCCGGCCCGTCGTCAGGGATAGGTTCGGGGAGGTGATCCTCGGGCAGCGCGATGGCCGAATGCATGTAGTTGATGCCGACGAGCCGGCCGCCTTCGTAGCGTGACCCTGCGTCCAGCGGCCGGCGACAGCGGGCGCAGAGCATCGGTGGCGGGGCGTGGTCGTTCATCGGTGCTCCTCATGGACCAGGTAGGTTAGGGTGGCCGTGCACCGGGGTGAGGTGTGGGCACGAGATCGGGGTCCGGCGCCGCTGGTGACACCCACAGAGCGGCGGAGCCGAATTGACCGCCGGGAGCGGCAAGGCTGAACGAGCCGCGGAGTCGGTTGCGGCCGCGGCTGGATAGCGAGGCCTGCTGGTCGGCGCGCTAGCCACCTTGTTGGCGGAGTCGGCCGCCGCCGATTAGGACCGCTGGCTGGGCCCGCTGTCTTGCCGCAACCAGGTCGGGGTGTGGTCGGCAATCAGGCTGGTCTCCTCACACCAGAACGTGCGCACGGTCGCGCCTGTCTTGGTGAACGAATCGTCCGGCAGGCCATGCCACCAGTCGTAGAAGTGCTCTTCGGCGCTGCGACCGTCCAGGTCGACGAAGTAGCGGACGTAGCTGTTCCAGGACCTGCCGGGCCGAAACCACGGACGTGAGACGATGACCACCAGCCGGCGCGATGTGGCGCTGGGGTTGGACGTGGGCATGGATACCGCCGCTCCCAGGGTTGGAAGGCGTCCCGGTCGGGCTTCCGCGCGCGACCCGGGGTCGTGACCTGCAGGCAAGGCTCAGCGGGCGACGCTGCCGTCGGCGGGCGCGTGATCATGAAGCCACGCCAGGATCACCTCGCCATGGCAGGTACGTGGGGCGCACCAGCAGCCCAGGTCTCGACCGCGGAGGGTCTCGACCTGGGCTCGGAACACAGGATCAGTCGCGATCCGGGTGAGGAACCACTGCCGGTAGCGGTCGAGGACGGCGGCGCGTTCCTGATCGTCGTGCGGGTCGCGCAGCCGGAAGGGGTTACCGAACCTGCTTGGGCGGCCGATATAGACAAAGCTGCCTTGGGGTGCCCTCCGGCAGTGCACGACACGGCCCGGGTTGGTGTCCGGGGCTGCGCTGAGGCCTGCGCTGTGGGGCTTGGGCATGCGCGCTCCTTTCTGCGCTGAAGGATGAAGGCCAGTGCCTTCTTGCTGGGCATGGGGCTTGGTGGCCCGCCGGGTGATCCCGTGGGAGTGCCGGGGCCCCGGCGCCGGAAAGGCCGCCCGCAGGCGTCCCGGAGGGACGGGAGTACCGGACTGAGCGGGAGCGAGGGAGGAACGGACCGGCCTTGCAGGCGCCCGGGGTGGCACTAGGCTGGAGGGACCCGGCGGGACACAGGCTGTGCTGGTCGCAGGCCAGTGCCACCGGCGGCGGTGGCGCAGCCGCTGCGCGGTGAGGGCGGTCGGCGGGTGGCTGGGGTGACGTGCTGGCGTGGCCAGCGGCCCGCCCACCGCTGGGAGCAAGTAAGGTGGGCGCCGACCCGGGCGAGAGTTGCGGGCTGGACGCGGCTGGCGAGACGTGCACGTCCAGCCCAACCGCCGGGGCGGTTGTCAGCCGGAGCCCGCGCCTTCCGGCCGGACGGGCGAGGGGTCGTGGGCGTTGATCGCCTGGTTCGCCAGCCTGTGGGCGTGCCGGTTGCGCTCCCTGGGCACGTGCTCGAAGGTTACCTGGTCGAAGGCGGAGGCCAGCTGGGTGACCTCGACCCGCAGCGATTGCAGCGCCAGGTGCCTGACCCTCCAGTTCCCGCGGAGCTGCTGGACGAGCAACTGCGAGTCGGCGCACACCCACACCTGGCGAGCATCGAGGGCGCGGGCGCGTTCCAGCCCGGCCAGGACGGCCCGGTACTTGGCCATGTTGGTGGTCGCCCAGCCGATGTCCTGCGAGATCTCAGCCAGGACGGTGCCGTCGGGTCGGGTGACAACAGCGCCGACGCCGGCCGGTCCGGGGTTGCCGAGCGCACCACCATCGACCCAGACGCACATGACGGCCTCGGCGTTTGGGGGGCTTGCTGGTGCCGCCGAGGTCTCCGTCGCGGCGTCGGCGGGTCGCCGCGCGGCGCCGACGTGCGCCGGCAAGCTGCCGACAGGTGTGTCCGGCTTGGCGATGGTGCTGCCCAGCTTTGCTTCGGCAGCGACCAACTGCGCGGCCTCGACCGCGGAATCCTGCAGCGCAGCCACGAACGCGTGGACCCCGGCCAGGTGCAAGTCGACGCACGGCCCGTGCACCTCGACGGTGCCGTTCCGGGTGGCGAAGACCTCGATGACGGCGCCATTCGGCGCCTCGACCTGATGAACGCGCGTGCCGTGAAGCCCGTGAACCGTGCGGGTATGCGGCATCGTGCCCCCTCGGCGGCGAGCGGGCCCTGGTGACCCGCTGGGTGACCGCTGTGGAGTGCCGGGGCCCCCGGCGCCGGAAAGGCCGCCCGCAGACGTCCCGGAGGGACGGAAGTACCGGACCGAGCGCAGCGAGGGAGGAACGGACCGGCCTTGCAGGCGCCCGGGGTGGCACTAGACTCAAAGGACCCGGCGGGACAAAGCGATTTGCTGGCCGCAGCCAGCACCGCCCGGCGCGGCGCCACTTTTCCTGCCGGTATCAACGTCCCCGTGATTCGTGCGGAATTCGGGGCTGGGGTGGCGCAGGGCATGATGGTCGGGCAGGCGACCTGCCTGCGGCTTGGACCGTCTGGCACAACAGCCGCGCGTCACGGTTGATGCTTGGCACCCGGCGGGCCGGTGGTGCCGCGAACGGTCCCCAGCCCAGTCGTTGCTAGTGGATCTCTTCGGGGATCCTGGACCGAACGAGGTCGGTCTTGGCCGCGACGGCTGGTCGGTGGTCGACGAAGTACAGCCAGACGAGGCTGGTCCCGTCCGGCTGTTCCGTCTCAACCACCGTGTCGACGGTCAACCACTGGCCGTCAACTACCACCTGCCAAAGTGGCTCGATGGAACTGGCAGGCCGATAGCCCTCGGTGTCCTCACTGCTCATGGTTCTCATGCTACCGTCACCCAGACTCATGCGTGTCACCTCCCTTCCTGGGGCGGGTGGGTGGCAAGCCAGGCGAGGATGACCTCGCCGCGGCGGCGCCAAGGGCGCACCAGCAGCCAAGATCACGGTCGCACGGTGTGTGCATCGCTGCCCCACTCCTCCGGCCGGGCGCGGCCCGCCGACGAGCGATCGGCCGCGCAACGGATGGGTAGCCCTGCCCTCACGTCGCTTTCGCACGACAGCCCGTCCTCCCGCGCGTCTCGCGCTCCACGACGCCCTCGAGCTTTTCGAGCAGCGAGTTCGGATCTGCCGCCTCTCGGAGCCGGCGGAGCAGGCGGCCAACCCTGGGCTCGTCTGCCATCCACTCCTTCACCTCGGGCGGCAGGCGCGGATCAAGGTCCTGCAGCACCGCAAACGGCACGTCGAGCACTTGGGCGATCCGAGCCAGAACCCCGGGGCTCGGCCGGCGCCGATCGGCCTCGATGTCGGCGACGAACGGGGCGGCAACGCCGATGTGCCTGGCGAGGCCGCGGACCGTCAGTCGCTTGTCCTGCCGTGCGCGTCGGATGTGCCCGCCTAAGGTGCCCATTGCCCTATTGGCGAACCCATCGGCGCTGGTAGGCACCGGGTCCATGGCGGCCTCCTTTGGCTGTAGGCGGGCCGTGGTGACCCGCTGGTGACCCCTATGGAGTACCGGGGCCCTGGCGCCGGAAAGGCCGCCGCAGGCGTCCCGCGGCGACGGGAGTACCGGACCGAGCGGCAGCGAGGGAGGAACGGACCGGCCTTGCAGGGCCGGGGTGGCACGATGCTGGGTGCCCCGGCGGGACGGCAAGAACTGCCCGCCGCAGAGCGCACCGCCGGGCCCTCAGCGCCGCTCCCCACCGCCGGCCAGTCTGGGGCTTGCCGATGGCGGGTCGACAAGCCCCAGGCCGGTGGTCAGGACCGCTGCGCCGGTTGCTGCGGCGGCCTACGGCTCCCTCGGCGGTTCCCGTGGTGGCAGCTCCTGGCCTGTGGCGACGAGGGCCGCGCCGATGAGGTCCCAGGCGCGGATATGCAGCCGAATGCTCCGGGGGGCGCTGGGAGGCGGCGGGTCGATGTCGGCGACGCCGAGCGCGACCAGCGGGTCCAGGAACACGGCGGCGACAGCGCGGACCAGCGGCTCGCCGTCGGGCAGCCCAAGCCGATCCACCAGCAAGGCGGCGAAGTCGGCAAGCTCGACCTGGCCACGCAGGTCAAACAGCAGACGCAGCACCCTCCTGCGGGCGTCCCACAGGCCCTGCGCCACCGGGTCAGCGGCGTCGCCGAGCAGGTGGGCCCACGGCATACGGTTACACCAGGCAGCATAGACCAGACCGGCGCGAAGGTCGGGGGCGAGCTGCCGCCAGGGAAAGCGCAGGGTCGTTGCCTCAAGGCGCTCGCCACGATCGCGCAGTAGCCCAACCGCCTGGGCCAGACTGCGCAGCAGCTCGATGGCGGCCAGCTCGCGCGACCCCGGTTCGGGTGCGTCGCCCAAGCCGAGGGCGTCGGCGACGAGCTGGGCCTCGGAGGCGACCAAGCGGCCCTGGCGGTCAAGCGCCAGCCCGCCACGGTCGACGGCCAGGCTGACGAGGACCTCAAGGCGGGTCAGCAAGGGCCCCTGCGGGGGGTTGCCTGCGCCGGGGTGCTCCATGGCGGTCTCCTTCAGGCGTGAGCGGGCTGCTCCCGCTCGGGTGCCACCCCGCAGGTGCCGGGCCCCCGGCGCCGGAAAGGCCGCCTGTGGCGTCGCGCAAGCGACGGGAGTACCGGACCGAGCGCAGCGAGGGAGGAACCGACCGGCCTTGCAGGCGCCGGGGTGGCACTATGCTGGGAGGACCCGGCGGGACGGCAGAACCTGCCGGCCGCAGGCCGGTACCGCTCGGCGCGTAGCGCCGCCTACCGTCACCGGCCGGGGACGGCCGACCTCGGGCCGGTCATGGCCACCGGGCACCCGGGCGCTGCCGCTGCGGGTGCAAGTCGGGTACGGCAATGTCAGGAGGCCCGCCTGACCCGGTCAGCAGTGAGGCGTGAGCACCACCACGTACTCACGGCCGCGGATAGTAATGGTCTGGAACTGCCCGTCGCCATGAGCGGCCTGGTGGTGCAGGTCGAGGTCGTCGTCGTCCTGCATCGCGGCCTGCTGCTGAATGGCCGCCTGCTGCTCGCCGTGGACGAGCGCGTAGGCCTCGGCGAAGAACGGCGTGCCGTTGATCGT
>WNGE01002772.1_pt1 | contig 34520 bp, 26 predicted proteins | sample 5400651 | NCBI WGS metagenome assembly WNGE01 (sample SAMN13153370, study PRJNA577476) | soil metagenome | isolation source: 60 cm soil or saprolite under grassland replicate 2 | place: USA:California | collected 2016-06-15
CACGGGCCGGTCGAGAACCTCGCCGACGAGCTGGCCGACACGCTGCCGGGAGACCTCTCCAAGCTCTACTTCCTTTGTAGTGGGTCGGAGGCGGTCGAGGCCGCGCTCAAGTTGGCGCGGCAGTACTGGATCGAGCGGGGCCGGCCGGACAAGAACAAGATCATCGCGCTCGCCCCGGGCTACCACGGCAGCACCCTCCTCGCGCTCTCGGCGTCGGCGCGCGAAGCCTACAAGGCGATGTTCCGCCCCTGGCTCGTCGACGTGCACCGCATTCCCGCATCGTATCCGTACCGCTGTGAGTGCGGTGGCAAGAACCCGTCGTGCCCCGTCTGCAGCGGCGCCGTGTTGGAAGAGGCCATCACCCAAATCGGCGCACACGATGTCGCCGCCTTCATCGCCGAGCCGGTCGGCGGCTCGTCCACCGGCGGCTCCACGCCGCGGCCCGAGTACTTCAAGCGAGTCCGTGAAATCTGCGACCGGCACGACGTCCTCTTCATCGCCGATGAGGTGCTGGTCGGCGCCGGCCGGACCGGTACCTGGTGGGCGACCGAGCCGTACGGCGTCACGCCCGACATCATGACGCTGGGGAAGGGGATCTCGGGCGGCTACGCGGCGCTGTCGGCGATCGCGGCCCCCGAACGGATCGTGGATGTGATCGCCCAGGGCTCCGGCAGCTTCATGCACGCGCAGACGTTTTCGCACCACCCCGTGGCCTGCGCCGCCGGCGTCGCGACGATGCAGTACCTGAAGAAGCACAAGCTGGTGGAGCGCTGCGCCAAGATGGGGCGCGTGCTGCACGAGCGGCTGCGGCTGCTCACCGGCCTGCCGCACGTTGGGGATGTGCGCGGGCGCGGCCTGTTGGCCGGCATCGAATTCGTCGAAGACAAAGCGACTCGGGTCCCCTTCCCGCGGGCCGCAAGATTCGCGGAGCGATTTGCGGACGCGGCGCTCGCCGCAGGGTTGACCGTCTGGCCCAACGTCGGCCAGGCCGATGGCACGAACGGCGACCTGGTCATGGTGGCTCCCCCGTTCATCATCACGGAGGAGGAAATCCAGGAGTGGTCGAAGACGTCGACGGCAATCGCTTCCTCGACTTCATGGCCGGCATCGCGGTAGCGTCCACCGGCTACGGCCATCCGAAAGTGGTGAAAGCGGTCCAGGACGCCGCGGCGCGGTTCCTTCATATCTGCGGCAGCGACTTCTATTACGAGGCCTTCGCCGCACTGTGCGAACGGCTGGCGCAGCTCGCGCCCGGTCCGAGCAAGAAACGCGTGTTCCTGTCGAACTCCGGCACCGAAGCGGTCGAAGGCGCCATCAAGCTCGCACGGCACTCGACCGGCCGGCCGGCGATCATCGGTTTCCTCGGTGCCTTCCACGGCCGGAGCTACGGCGGCTTGAGCCTCACCGCGAGCAAGGCGGTGCAGCGCTCGGGGTTTGGCCCGTTCCTGCCCGAGATCCATCACGTGCCGTACGGCTATCGCTATCGCTGCGAGTACTGCCGTGGCGAATCGGAGTGCACGACCCGCTGTACGTCGTGGATCGAGCAGGAGCTGTTCGTCAAGAAAGTGCCGCCCGACAGCGTGGCGGCGATTTTCGTCGAGCCGATCCAGGGTGAGGGCGGCTACGTCGTTCCGCCGGCCGGTTATCTGCGGGAATTGCGCGCGATCTGCGATCGCTACGGCATTCTGCTCGTGTGCGACGAAGTGCAGTGTGGCGTCGGCCGCACCGGCAAGATGTGGGCGTGCGAATTCGAAGGCGTCGAACCGGACATCTTGCTGTCGGCGAAAGGGCTCGGCAGCGGCATGCCGATCGGCGCGATCATCGCGAAAGAATCGGTCATGAAGTGGAAGCCGGGGGCGCACGGCACCACGTTCGGGGGTAATCCCGTGTGCTGCGCCGCGGCGCTCGCCACGCTCGACATCGTCGAGAAAGAGCTGCTGCCCAACGTCGTGCAGATGGGCGATCGCCTGATCACGGGCGCGCGCAAGCTGCAGGACAAATACGCTGGCGTAGGGGACGTGCGCGGGCGCGGGCTGATGGTCGGTGTGGAATTCGTGAAGGACCGCGCGACGCGCGAGCCCGCACCGGAAGTGCCGCACGAGATCGTGAACCGGGCCTTCAAGAAGGGCCTGCTCCTCCTTGGTTGCGGAAAAAGCTCGCTGCGCCTAGCACCGCCGCTCGTCGTGGATGAGTACGACGTCGACACCGCCCTCCGGATCATCGACGAGTGCCTGCGCGAGATCTCGGACTAACGTCAAAAGTCGTGTCGATGCAGGACGCCGTCGCGCGCCATGTGCGCGACGGTGACGTTGTCGTCATCGAGGGATTCACCCATCTCATCTCGTTTGCGGCGGGGCACGAGATCATTCGCCAGCGGCGCCGCGACCTGACGCTCTGCCGCCTCACGCCCGATCTGATCTACGATCAGATGATCGCGGCGGGCTGCGCGAAAAAGCTCGTGTTTTCGTGGGCAGGGAATCCGGGCGTGGGTTCGTTGCACGCATTTCGCCGCGCGGTCGAAGGCGGCACGCTCGAGATCGAGGAGTATTCGCACTTTGGGATGGTGGCGCGGTTTAGCGCGGGCGCGGCGCGGCTGCCGTTCTGGACGCTGCGCGACTACGCCGGCACCGACCTGCCGAAGGCCAATCCGCGGATCAAGTCGGTCACGTGCCCCTACACGGGAGAATCGTTGGCAACCGTCCCGGCGCTGAACCCAAACGTCACGATCGTGCACGCCCAGCGTGCCGACGCGCAGGGCAACGCCCAGATCTGGGGACTGCTCGGCGTGCAGAAAGAGGCCGCGTTCGCGTCGGAGCGCGTGATCGTCGTGGTCGAGGAGCTGGTGGACGAGCGCGTGATTCGCTCGGATCCCAACCGCACCGTGATTCCCGCCGCCATCGTGAGCGCCGTGGTCGTCGAGCCCTGGGGCGCCCATCCGTCGTACGCGCAGGGCTATTACGACCGCGACAACGATTTCTACGTCGGCTGGGAAGCGATCTCGAAGGGCCGCGCCGAGCTGGCGCATTACCTGGACGAGTTCGTGTACGGGGTGCAGGGCCGCGCCGAGTACATGGCGAAGCAGCCGCGGCTGCTGGAGCGGCTCAAGGCGGGAGAGCAGCGCTGCGCCGGAGTCAACTACGGCTACTGATTACTCGCCGGACGAAATGATGGCGAGCGTCGCGGCGCGCGAGCTGGTCGACGGCGAGGTCGTATTCGTGGGGATCGGCTTGCCGAACCTCGCCTGCAATCTCGCGCGGCGGACCCATGCGCCGAACCTCGTGCTGATCTACGAATCGGGCGCGGTGGGGGCGACACCGTCACGCCTGCCCGTCTCGATCGGCGATCCGGCGCTCGTCACCGGGTCGCTCATGGTGTGCGGGATGGCGGACGTGTTTCAGCTGTTTCTCCAGAACGGCCGGATCGAAGTCGGTTTTCTGGGCGGCGCGCAGGTGGATCGGCAGGGCAACATCAACACCACCGTCATCGGTCCCTACAAGAAGCCCAAGGTGCGGCTCCCCGGCTCGGGCGGCGCGGCGGAGATCGCGATCCACGCGCAACGCATCCTGATCGTGGCGAAGCTCTCGCCCCGCGGGTTTCCGGCGCGCGTCGACTTCCTCACCAGTCCGGGCCAGCGCGTGGCCAAGGTCATCACCGATAAGGGCGTCCTCGAACGGGACAAGGCGAGCGGCGATCTCGTGCTTGCCGGACTCTATCCCGGGGTCGAAGTCGCTGAGGTACGCGCCGGGGTCGGCTGGCCGCTGCAATCCCGGCCGCGCCTTGCCCGGCTCGAGCCGCCGACGCCTGAGGAGCTGCAGCTGCTCCGCGATGTCCTCGACCCCCAACGGCTGTACCTCCAATCATGATCCTCGCGCTCGCGCTCGTTCTGCAGGCCAACACCGATTCGCTCGCGGTGCACGTCCGCCAGCTCGCCGACTCCTATCTCACCGCGTATTTCGAGCAACATCCTGACGAGGCGACCCTGGATGGCGTCGCGAACATCCGGCACGAGCGGCTGCCCGACAACTCGCCCGCCGCGCTGGCGCGGTGGCAGGAACGCGAAGACGCCTGGCTCGTGGCACTCAGGCACATCAATCCGTCACGCATCGCGGGCCGCTCGGAATTCATCGCGTACGGGATCATGCGTGATGCCATCGAAGGGTCGATCGCGACGCGCGTCTGTCGCTACGAGCTGTGGAGCGTGGCCCACGCCGGGGGCGGCTGGCTGTCGACGATCACTTCGCTCGCGGCGCTCCAGGGCGTCGGCAGCGCAGACGCGCGGCGGCAGGTCCTAACGCGCTGGCACGCCATTCCCGCCTACATCGCGACCGAGATGGCGAACCATCGGGAAGGGTTGCGGCGAGGGTACACCGCACCCGCGAGAAACGTGCAGATCGCGCTGAGTGAGATCGACACGCTCCTCGCCACGCCGATCGACCAATCGCCGCTGTACGATCCGGCGCGCCGCGACTCGACGCCCGGCTTCGGGACCGAGCTGGCGCAGCTCATCGACCACGAGATCATCCCGGCGATGCGCAGCTATCGCGACTTCCTGGCGACCGAGTACCTCGAGCACGCCCGGACGGACATCGGCGTGTGGGCGAATCCGCACGGCTCGGACTGCTACCGCGCCAGCATTCGCGCCACGACCGGCCTCGCACTCACAGCCGATTCGATCCACGCCATCGGCCTCATGGCCGTTGACCAGCTCGAAGACGTGATGCGCGCGATCGCGATCCGCTCGTTCGGCACGAGCGACGTCTCGCGGCTGCTCGAGCGGCTCCGGACCGACACCGCCTTCACGTTCCACACGCGGGACGAGATGCTGAGCACCGCCCGTGAGGCGATCGGGCGCGCGCGCGCCGCGATTCCAAAGTGGTTCGGGCGGCTGCCCCGCGCGCCGCTGGTGGTCGAGCCCTACCCGGCGTTTCGCGAGCGCCAGAGCGTAGGGGAGTGGAATCCTCCGGCCGAGGACGGCAGCCGGCCGGGCATCTACTACCTGTCGACCTACGATCCACGGCACAAGTCGCGCGCCGACCTCGAGCCGCTCTCATTCCATGAGACGATCCCCGGCCACCATCTGCAGGGTGCGATTGCGCTGGAGCGCGGCGACACGATCCCCGCGATCGCGCGCTACCTCTGGTCCGCGGGCATGGGGGAGGGATGGGCGGAGTACGCCGAGCAGCTGGCCGACGAGATGGGGCTGTATTCGTCCGACACGGCGCGGCTCGGCATGCTGGCCGATATCACGTTGTCGGCGACGTTGCTCGTGGTGGACACGGGGATCCACGCGTTCGGGTGGACGCGGGAGCAATCGATCGACTATATCCGGGAGCACACCCACGTGCCGCTGCTCCGCGCCGAGGTTGGCGTCGATCGCTATCCGGTCTGGCCGGCGCAAGGCTTGTCCTACGGATTGGGGCGGCTCGAGATCTGGCGGCTGCGCCGCCTGGCCGAGCAGCAGTTGAACAAGCGATTCGACATCCGCGTGTTTCACGATCATGTGCTGGAAAACGGCGCCGTGCCGCTTCCCCTGCTGCGCGCATCGATCGAACGATGGCTCGCCGCTTCGCGCTGATGGCGCGACGCTATGTGATCGGCGTTGCGTTGTTGGTAGGGGCGCAGCATGCTGCGCCCCTACACGCACAGCGTGCACCCGTTCTGCAGCAGGTCGCGCTGCCGCACGCGTACTACTGGCGCGAGATGTATGTGCCGCAGGCGACCAGTGGGCCCAGCTCCGCCACGTGGTCACCGGACGGCACCGAGCTGATCTACTCGATGCAAGGCACGCTCTGGCGGCAACGCGTTGGATCAACGGTCGCCACACAGCTGACTTCAGGTCCGGTGTACGACTACCAGCCCGATTGGTCGCCCGATGGCCGGACGGTGGTCTTCGCGCGCTATGCCCATGACCGCATCGAGCTGGAGCTGCTCGATCTGGCGTCCGCTACTACTACAGCAGGTGGGACCATTACATCTCGCCGACGTGGTCGCCCGATGGGAAAGAAATCATTTTCGTCTCCAATCGCGGCCACATTCACGGCACGGGCGGGTTTTGGCGCATGGACGCGCGCGCCGGTGCGCCACTGCGCGAGCTGCGGTACGAGGAGACGACGTGGAAGGCGCGTCCCGATTGGTCGCCCGATGGCACGCGCGTCGTCTACAGCTCCTACCTGGGCCGCCAATGGAATCAGCTGTGGCTGATGACGAGCGAGGGCGGCGATCCTTTCCCGCTGACCTACGGCGAGTTCGATGCGACCGCGCCGCGATGGTCACACGACGGGCAGCGTCTCGCGTACATCTCGAATGAAGGTGGCAATACGGCGCTGTGGGTCATGGAAATCCCTGGAGCGAAACGACTGCGCGTAGAAGCGCGGGAACGGCGCTATCAAGGCGCGGTAGGTTCGTTGCAGCTGAATATTGTTGATCGCGCTGGTCGTCCACTCGCGGCGCGAATCTCCGTGACGACTCCTGAAGGCCGAGGCTACGCGCCGGATGACGCGTGGCGGCATGCGGACGAAGCGTTCGATCGATCAGAACGTCAGTTCGAGTATCCGTATTTCCATACTGATGGGCGCGCCGAGCTCACGGTTCCGGCGGGCGTGGTGCATATCGAAGTATGGCGCGGGCCCGAGTTCCAGATTTTTCGTGCCGACGTGAGCGTGCCGACGGGTATGCATGTCACCCGCCGGGTCGTGGTCGAGCGGCTCGACAATCTGCCTGACCGCGGGTGGTGGTCCGGCGACGTCCACGTGCACATGAACTACGGCGGCGCCTACCGCAACACGCCGGCGCATCTCGCGTTCCAGGCGCAGGCCGAGGATCTGCACGTCGTCGAGAATCTGATCGTCAACAAGGAACAGCGGATTCCCGACATCGCCTATTTCAGAACGGACGCCGACCCGGTATCGAGCCCCACGTTTCTGCTCAGGCACTCCCAGGAATTTCACACCAGCGTCTGGGGTCACCTTGGGATCCTGGGCCTCACCTCGCACTACTTGCTCCCCGAGTACGCCGGGTATCCCAACACCGCCGCGGCGAGTCTCGCCCTGACGAATGCGGTGGTTGCCGATCTCGCGCATGCGCAGGGAGCGCTCGTCGGCTACGTCCATCCGTTCGATGCAAAGCCCGATCCGGCAGACACCACGGCGCCGTTGTTCTATGAGCTGCCGGTCGACGTCGCACTCGGCAAGGTGGACTATCTCGAGGTGATGGGATACTCGGACCACCTCATCACGTCCGAGATCTGGTACCGGCTGCTCAATTGCGGCTTCCGGCTCCCCGCCGCCGCGGGCACCGATGCGTTTCCCAACTTCGCGAGCTTGCGTGGGCCGCCGGGACTGGTTCGCGTGTTCGTCCGTTCGGGGACGCGCCTCGATCACGAGCACTGGCTCGCGGGAATCAAGGCGGGCAAGACGTTTGTTACAAACGCGCCGCTGCTCGAATTCTCAATCGCCGGTCAGGGGATCGGCGACGAGCTTCGCGTGCCATCCGCGCGGCGCCTTCCGGCACGAATTCGCCTGCGCTCCAACGTTCCGGTGGATCATCTCGAAGTGATTGGCAATGGGCGGGTGGTCGCAACAATCGGGCTGCATGGCGATCGCACGACAGCCGTCGACACGATCACGATTCCCGTGGATCGCAGCGGTTGGTACGTCCTCCGCGCCTATGGCGACAAATCGGAGATGCCGGTGCTCGATCTCTATCCCTTCGCGTCCACGAGTCCGATTTACGTCACGGTGGGGGCGCAGCCGGTGCGATCGGCCGTCGACGCCGCGTTCTTTGTGAGCTGGATCGATCGCATGGACGCGGCGACGCGGGCCAGTCCCGCGTGGAACACGCCGGCGGAGCAGGCCGGCGTGTTACGCACTCTGGCGGCGGCCAAAGCCGTCTTTACGGAGCGAGCTGCTCGAGCTGCATTGCCGCCCGATTCAACTCCTCCGCCTCGGCGCTGAGGACACCCGCGGCGAGCGTGATCTGCGAATCGGCTTCCTTCCAGTTGCGCTGTTCGATGGCTTCCCGCACGCCCGGCAGGGTCTTCACGCCATATCCCGTGTAGAAACCGGGCGCGTAGATCGCGTGATGAAACCACGGCCGCCGCGGTAATCCCTCGCTTACCAGCAACGCGCGCTCGGTCCCAATCAACGTCGCGTTGAGCGCAGCCACGGGGGGTTGTGCGAATGCCGTGCCGGTCGCCTGCGCGTGGGTGAAGGCCTTCTCGTAGCGGTCGGCGGCGCGCGTGATCGCATCGATCGAATTCTGCAGCGGCGCAAAGTCGAGGTGCGGCGGCGGATCCTGGCGCGGCGGCGGCACCGAGCGCTCGCGCGGATCGGCGGTTGCCGCGAAGACCCCGTCATCAAGCTGGCGGTTGCGCTCCACCGTTTCCTCTTGAGCGTCCTGCAGCAGCTTTTCCACTTCCTTGCCGTACCGTCCCACCGTCGTCGCGAAGGCCGTGAATTCGTATGGCACCACCTCGGCGTCCGCGAGCCGCATGACCGCCGTCCCGACCGTCTGGGCGAGGGCACGACCGTACACGAACGACGTGTCACTGAATCGCGTGTACCAGGCGAAATCGTCGTAGATGGAGTGATAAATCCCGCCGCCGTCTTCGCCACCGTAATCGAGATTGAGCGACGCGATGCCCAGGTGCTGCAGGAACGGCGAATAGTCCGATCCAGAGCCGAGTGCCCCGATGCGGAGATCGTGCTCCGCCCGAATCTCCTTGCGGCGGTCTGCGCCCGCCGCATCCGCAACGGCGCGCAGCTGCGCGCGCTTCCACACGCTGAGCCGGGTCTCGGGATCTTCGATGTCTCGCGCGACGTCGTTGATGAGACGTTGCAGCGAGTGTGAGCCCGCCATCCCGAGATAGCCACGGCCGTTCGTGTCGCTGTTCAAGTACGCCACCGCCTTGTGCGACAGCTCATCGGCGTGGGCTTCGACCCATTCGGTTGAGCCGAGCAGCGCCGGCTCTTCGCCGTCCCAGGCCGCATAAATGATCGTCCGGCGTGGCTTCCAGCCCTGCTTGAGCAGCTCGCCGTACGCGCGCGCCTCTTCGATCAGCGGCGCCTGCCCGGAGATGGGATCTTCCGCGCCGTTCACCCAGGCATCGTGGTGGTTGCCGCGAATCACCCACTCATCGGGCTCCGTGCTGCCGGGGATCCGCGCGATCACGTCGCGCAGTGTTTTCAGGCTCCAGTCAAATTTGACCCGCAGATGCACGCGCGCCGGACCCGGCCCGACGTGGTAGGTGAGGCCCAGGCCGCCGCGCCACTCCGCTGGTGCAACGGGCCCTCCGATGGCGGCCAGGAGCGGCTGGGCGTCGGCATAGGAAATCGGCAGAACGGGAATCTTGGTGAGGGTCTTCGCCTGCGCGATCGGCAGTCGCGGCGCGTCCTTGGTCGCGCCCACGCCGGGCGTCAGCGGATCCCCCGGATAGACCTCCATTTCCATCACGCTGCCGCGCTGCGCGCCGAGGCGCGGACGCCATGGCCCGCGCGGGTACGTGTCCCCCTGCACATAGCCGTCGTCCCGCGGGTCAGAATAAATCAGGCACCCGACTGCTCCATGCTCGGCCGCGACTTTGGGTTTGATGCCGCGCCAGGAACCGAAGTAGCGCGCGATCACAATCGCGCCCTTCACGGAGATCCCCATGCGCTCGAGTCGCTCGTAATCGGCCGGCACGCCGTAGTTCACGTACACGAGCGGCGCCGTCACATCGCCGTCAATCGAATACGCATTGTAGGTGGGGAGCTGCTCGCTCTGCTGCGCCGACGTGGGATCACCGGGTACCGGCGGCTCGCGCAGGCTGGCGACGAACCGCGTCGGCGCGACGAGTTCTACCACGCGCTCGAGCGGGGTAGGAAACAGCACGTCGAATTCTTCGATGTGCGCGTCGAGGCCGAAGCTCTTGAACTTGCTGAGAATCCACTCGGCATTGTCTCGATCGTAAGGCGAGCCGACGTGATGCGGCCGAGCAGAGAGGTGCCGCATGTAGGACCGGAGCGAGTCAGGTGACGGCAGCGCACGGAATTTCGTCTCCCAGTCACGCTCGATACTGGCCGATTGCGGCGTGAAGCCCCGGAGGTCGTCGGCGGTAGAACCGGCGGGCCGCGCGGCGAGCGTCAGCGCGACGGTGAGCACCAGAAAAAGACGTGCAAGCGAGCGCATCTCTAACCTCTGGCAGAATGGTGGTCGTTTACCAAATGCTCGGCACTTTCTCCTTCGGCCGCACCATCGGGTCGCCTTCTTTGCAGCCGAACGCCTGCGCGAACGCCGGGATGTTCGACAGCGGCCCATTGACCCGCCACTGCTCGGGGGCGTGCGGGTCCACCGTCACCCGCGTGCGCAGCTGCTCGGGGCGCACATGGACGCGCCAGCTCTGTGCGTAGCCAATGAAGTACCGTTGTTCCGGCGTATAGCCCTCGATCAGCCCGGGCCGCCCCTGGCGCGCGAGCCGGCTCTCGAGCGCGTCGTAGGCGGTCAGCAGACCGCCCCAGTCGGCGATGTTCTCGCCCTCGGTGAGCTTGCCGTTCACGTGGAAGGTGTCGACCTGGATGTACTCGTTGAATTGACGTTCGACGAGCGCAGCCTGTTCGACGAAGTGCACCGAGTCGGACGGCTGCCACCAGTCGCGCAGGTTCCCCTTGGCGTCGTAGTGGCGGCCTTCATCATCGAACCCGTGGGTCAGCTCGTGTCCTGCCCAGCTGCCGCCGAGCGAACCGTAGTTCCCGGCATCGTCCGTGTTGGGATCGAACGTCTGTGGGGCGAGGGCGCCGGCGGGGAAGACCATCTCGTTCTTCGACGCGTCGTAATACGCATTGACGGTCGGGACGGTGATGCCCCATTCGGTCGTGTCGACGGGCATGCCCGGCCGGTTGACGGTCCGCTCCCACTCGAAGGCGTTGGCGCTCGCGACATTGAGCACGAACGGCCCTTCCGATTGCCGCAGCCGGGAATAATCTCGCCATTGGTCCGGATAGCCGACCTTCTCGTTCATCCGTGCGAGTTTGTCGAGCGCCTGCGCCCGCGTGGAGTCGGACATCCAGGTGAGATGTTTCAGCCGCTCGCCAAACGCCGTGCGGATGTCGTCGATCACCGCGCGCGCCCGTGTGCGCGCTTCCGGCGGGAAGGTCTTCTGGACGTACGCCTGGCCGAGCGCCTCGCCCAGGTCGCCGTCGGTCTCCCGCAGGCAGCGCTTCCACCGAGGCAACAGGGCCCGCGCCCCGCTGAACCGGGACCGGAACGCGAAGTCTTCCTGGACGAACGGCGTCGAGAGCCACGGCGCGGCCGCCGCGATCGCGTGATACTTGAGATAAGCACGCCAGGTGGCGAGCGGCGTCGCCTGGAGCAGCGAGTCCACGCGCCGCACGAACTCGGGCGCGGTGACATTCACCTTCTGCACGCTCGCCCGCAGTCCGATCGCGCGGAAGTACCGCCCCCACGCGATGCGCGGGGCCAGCGCCGCCAGCTGCGCCACGCTCATGGGGTGATCGGTTTTGACGGGATCACGCCGCTCCACGCGCGTGAGCGAGGCTTGCGCGAGCGATGTCTCCAGCGCCATCACGTCGGTCGCTTGCCGGTCGGCCGTGGCCGAGTCTTGCCGTGCGAGACGCAGCATGGTGGCGACATGCGCTACGAAGGCCTGCCGCGTCGAGTCCGACGCCGGCCCTTTCGCGAAGTAATAGTCGCGATCGGGTAACCCGAGCCCACCCTGGTAAAACCAGGTGATGTAGTGGGTCGCGTCGTGCGAATCGACGTCCGGCGAGTAGCGGAACGCGACGTTGACGCCCAGGATCTGCAGTTTGGCGATTTCGGGCAGGAGGCGCGTGCGCGTCGTGATCGAATCGATGCCGCGCAGCCATGCCCTGATCGGGGTGACGCCGGCCGCCTCAATCGCCGTAGAATCCATGCAGGTCGAGTAGAACGTGCCGAGCTTGCGGGGCGTGCTCGCCGGCGGGAAGCTGTTCCGGCGCGCCGCGGCGTCCTCCAGCACCGAGCGCACGACCAGCTCGTTGCGGTCGCTCATGTCGCGTGTGACGCCCGAGGACGAGTACGCGGCCGGAACCGTGTCGTGCGCGAGCCACGCCCCGTTTGCGAACCGGGAGAAATCGTTGCACGCCGCGACTGTGGTATCCATCCAGCGGACGTCGACGACCTTGAGCGGTGGCCACTCGCCACCGGCGGGTGTTTGGGTACTGGCGACGGCGGGAACGACGGCGAGCAGCGACACGACCAACGACGCGCGCAACATCAGGAGCGGCTCCGGAGAAGGGAGAAGCCGAATCCTATCCCGTGGCGGATGCCTCGTCAAAAGCGGCAGGAGCGGCGGGAGCCTGCCGGGTACTCGTGCGAATCATGACCTGATGCTTCTGTCCGAGCCGCTGCACGGCATTTTCGCGTTCTGCTTCCTTCTTATAGACCGCGGCCACCGCGCTGCCTGATCCGCAGAGCCGCACCCAGATCGGGCCCGTCTCGGCGACCCGTTCATAGAGTGAACGCAGCTCCGGACGTTTCCCGAACACGACCGATTCGAAGTCGTTGCCGCCGAGCCGGCCGATGCTGCCCCAGGTGCCGAGGGCGTCGGCATCGAGCACGACGGCACCACGCGCGGCGGGAGTGGGATTCTGCTCATCCCACCACGCGTAGGCGTCCGGCGTCGCGACTTGCCTGGGCGGGACCGCGACCAGCGCTGGATGTGAGGCGGGAGCGGCCAGCCGGTACTGGCGTTCGCCGCGGCCCCACGCCAATGCGAGCGCCGCGCCACCCGTGAAGAACGCGACATCGGCGCCGAGCTTCGCGGCGAACTGGAGCAGCTCGTGCCGCGGCACGGCGTTGCCGGCGAGCGCGTTCACGGCGTGCAGCACCGCGGCGCCATCGCTCGAACCCCCGCCGAGCCCTGCACGCACGGGAATTCGCTTCGTGAGCTTGATGGTGACGCCGAAGCGATTGCCGGTCGCGTCCAGCACCAAGCGCGCGGCCCGCACCGCCAGGTTCTCATCGGTCGGGCCGAGATCCGGTCCATCGACTTCCAGGGTCACGCCCCCCCCCGAACCGCCGCGCCGCACGGCCAGCTCATCCGCCAATTCCAGCAAGGCGAACGCGGTCTCGATCTGGTGAAAGCCGGATGCTTCGCGCGCGAGGATCCGCAGGAAGAGGTTCACCTTCGCGTGCGCCAGCACACGAACCGCATCGGTCACGCGGCTGCTCCGTCCGTGGCGGTGGGAGCAACGGGGACGGCGCGCAGCTCACCCAGCCGGAGATGGAGGCGAGAGAGCGACCACAGGCCGAGCAGGGTGATAGGAATGAACGTCGTGAGGTGATAGGTCAGGGCGTAGGCGATCGCCTGGCTCGAGTCCACGCTGTAGAGCCGCAACGTCACCAGGGTCGCGGCTTCGAACACCCCGCCGTAGCCCGGTGTCGAGGGAATTGCGACCCCAAAGCCGATGATCCCCTGCAACAACAATGCGGCTTCGAGGGGGACATGGAGTCCGAAGGCTCGAAAGCAGATCGCGAACGCCGCCGCATTCTTGATCCACAGCACCAGCGACCAGAAGACGACGCCCGCGAAGCGGCCGGGACTCTTGAGCACCGCGAGCCCCTCGACGATCCCATCCGAGAGCCGCACCACGCGGTCCGCCGCGTGGACCGGCAGCGCGGCCGTTGACGCGGCGATTGCCGCCAGCGATCGGCCGCCGACGAGCGCATGGGCCGGGAACGATGGCGCGGCGATCGCGACCGCCATCAACCCGAGCATGACGAGCGCGTCGAACACGCGCTCGACGCCGATCGTGCCGAGCGCCGTCGTGAAGCGCACCGGTAGCTGGCGCGAAGCGACGTACGCGCGCGCGACTTCGCCGGCGCGGGCGGGAAGCAGGTTGTTCGCCATGAAGCCGATCGTCGTGGCGTGCCACAGCGGCAACAAGGGGAAGGGGCGGCCATCTGCATCGCGCAGGATCAGGCGCCAGCGAATCGCCCGGACCGGAAACGTGACGGTCGCGACCACGACCGTGAGCAGCAGCAGCCAGACGTTGGCATGCTGTGCGTAGTCCCAGACTTTCCGGGGATCGATCCGGTACAGCACCCAGACCAGCAATGCCGCGCTGATGGCGAGCCCGATCAGCCAGGCTCCCCTCCAGCGGTTTTGCTTACTCGGGTTCGATGGCGAGGACAACGAGATCGCAGACTTCGTCGATGATGGCGCGGAGCGCGTCGCCGCTCGCGCGCTTTGCCGCTTCGCGCAGCTCCTGCGCGCGCCGCCGAGCGCCGGCGCCCTTATAGAGCAGCGTCGCGATGTCGACCGGGTCGCTTCCCCCTCCGCCCCCGTTACCCTGGGGCCGCTGGCCCGCCCCCGGCGTCCCGCTGATCAGCTCCTCGAGCGACGCGGGGCCCACACCGGCGGAAACCATCTGCTGATAGACCGTCCACGTGCCCGCGATATCCGTCGACGACTCAGCGCCGATGGGTGGTCGTTGCGGAGGAGGCACGAGTGCAGGCGCGCGGGTGGCGCCTGAAGTTCTGCTCGGCGCTGGCGGCGGCACAGGCGCGCGCGGCGGTGCCGGGGCGGGTGCCGGCGCCGCGACGGGCGTGGCTCCGCCCAGGCGCCGCACGGCGAGCGTCACCGCCGCGAGCGCCGCGGCGGTCGCCGTCTCGTCGCCTGTGGTGGATGCCGAAAGCAGCTCGCCCGCTTTGCGCAGCTCGGCGGCGAACAGCGCCGGCTGGCTCACCGCGATTCCGCTCGTCACCGCTTCGCGCGCGGCCAGCGCGAATTCGGCGACGCGCTCAGCGAGCGGGCCGCCGCCGCCCGAGCCCAGCGCGCGGAACGTCCCGCCGAGCGTGTGGGCGCGCAGCTCGCGCTGGGTCGCACTGGGGGCGCGCTCGAGCGAGTCCGCGGCCTGGCGCAGATGCTCACCATGGCTCACCAGCTCGACGCGTCCGAGTGTGGCCGGGCGCGCGCTCTCGCTCCCTCCCGGCGGCGTGCCGCGCCGCACGATCGTGGCGACCGTTTCGATCGGCACGATGTCGGGCTCGCTGTCCATGAACTGCACCAGCAGCCCGGCGAACTTCCGGAACTCCGCGCTCTCCGGATCGGGACGGCCGCGCTCGGCCACCTCGCGCGCCGCGTGCGCGATGGACGTCGCCGCCATCTGGAACAGCTCCGCGACCGTGTCGCCGAGCCCTGGCGGCGCGGTCGTGCCGGTCCGGCTCACCTCGCCGATCGTCTGTTCGATGCCTTCCAACAGATCCGGCAGGGGCGGGAGGTCGTTCAGCGCGGCGAGGCCCCGCAGCGGCTGCAGCGCTTTGAGCACCTGCTGCAGCGAGTCGTGCGCCAGCGGATTCGCCCTGAGCGCGCGCCCGGCGCGATCGAGCGCGCTGGCAATCGCGGCGCCTTCCCGCGCGACGAATGCGCGCGCGCCCGCGTCGAGCCCCAGCGCTTCGGCGGCGCGCACCTGGCCCGACGCCCGCCCGCCCAGCTGCTCGAGCTGGCGGGCCAGGGCTTCCGCCTTGGCGGTGTCGGCCTCGGTCCAGCTTGCCGCCTTGCGCACGAAGATTTTGAGGTCGTCGATCGCCCGGGTGGTGATTTGCTTTATGGCTGCGTCCCAGGGGCGCCGGCCTTCGCGCACCCCACGCGCGAGCGCCTCGAGGCCCATCGCCGCCCGCGCGATCCCCTGCTGGCTCGCCATCAGCGCGCTGCCGCGCAGCGCGCGCGCCAGGCGCACCAGCTCGTCCGCCGCCGGCGGGGTGGGCGGCTGGAGCAGGGCATCGAGCCGGTCGAGATACTCCCCCGCCTCGAGGGCGAAGAAGTCCGACATGCCGAGCGGAGCTGGAGCAGATGGGTTAGTCATCGGCCACCAAGGTAAATAAATTTGCCACCCGCTGCACGGGCGCGGCGGTTTTCCCGCGTGCTGCTGCGCACCTGCCCTATGGCAGCGGCTCTACGACTTCCAACTCCTTGTGACAAAACACTCTCGCCGCCTCTGCCGAGGGCACGGCGCTTGCTTTTGTCCTGGCGGGACTCTTCCCGATTAACTCTTCACGGAGGTTGCGTCATGTCCAGGCTCAATACCCTTGCCGGGGTAACGGCGACCGCGGTGGTCGCGCTGCTCGGGTGGAGCTGCGAGGCGAACCGCGCCGCGCTCGCGCCACCGACCGGCGGACCACTGTTTCACTTCCAGCAATTCGAGTGTACACCCCTCAAGATGACGGGCGGCGGTCGCATCGATTATCCGCCCGGCACCCGCGACCAGAATCCTCCAGCCAGCCACGAGTACGAAACGTTCGGAGCGCACGTGATTGCCTCCGGGCAAGTGGATGAGAATGGCACGTGCCTGGCGGACAAGGGCGCGTTGGAGTGGGTCGACCATCGGCCCGAGATGGAGGTCAACGGGCATCCGCTCAATCTCCACGCCACCGAGGTGACCTTCGCCGAGCGGGCGACCGACGCCTCGTGCAGCGATGGGGCCGTGCATTGGGGCGGCAAGCTCCGGGTGCAGAACACCGGGCAAGAGAATCTGGACTTTGAAGTATGGGATTGCGACAACGGTGAGCCGGGCCGCGACGACGGTTTTGCGATCAGCGTGCCGGAGATTGGCTACACCGTGCAGTGTTGGGAGCCCGGTTACAACACCCCAGCGGAGCCGACGTGTTACCTGACGGGCGGCAACCGGCAGTTCCACCCGACCCACTGATGCCAGGCAAGGAGGATACAATGAAAAACGATAGCATCCGGCGGGCGGTCCGTTTCCTGGGACTCGTGCTGCCGTTGACGTGGGCGCCGCGCGCCGCTCTCGCTCAGGGGACCGCGACAGGCCGGTCGTACGGAGTCGGCGTCACCACAGCAACCGTCAATCAGACGGTAGCGTCGACAGTGCTGCCGGCGGGCGAAATGCTCGCGCAGAATCAGGTGAGTGATGCCACGGTGGGGGGGCTGGTCAGCGCCCAGAACATTTTCTCCATCGTCAACGGCGGCGGAACGGACGGCTCCGACGCCGTGAGCAGTGCGACACTCGGCGCCGTGAACGTTCTGAACGGTCTGATCACCGCTGACGGTGTGGTGGCCATGGCGACCAGCACCATCGGCGATGTCAATGCTGAGGGCTCGAGTCTCGCGAATCTGGTCGTGAACGGGGTGCAGGTGGACAACCCCGCTCCGAACACGCAAATGAGCCTGCCGGGCGTGGGCTACGTTGTGCTGAACGAGCAGCTCCCCACGAGCGGTGGAATCACCGTCAATATGATCCACGTCGTGTTGCAGCAACCGGTGCTGGGCCTGCTGGGTAACGTGATCGGTTATCAGACGATCGGCAACATCATCGTCGGTTCGGCATCGAGCAGCGTGAACTGACGGGGCTTGGGCTTGGCTGACCCCGGGGCGTGGCCCCGGGGTTAGCCGGGTCTCTGCACCAGATGCTTCATCCGCCGGACTGCTTCTTCCATTCCCCAGAACACCGCGTTACTGACGATGGAATGGCCGATGTTGAGCTCTTCGATTTCTGGAATGGCGGCGACGGGCTGGACGTTCTGGTAGGTCAAACCGTGCCCGGCGTGGACCGCGAGCCCGATCGCCTTGGCATGCGCAGCTGCCTTACGTAGTTCATTCAACGCATTTTCTCGACGACCTTGTCTCGACGCATTTTGTTTTTTTGACGCATTTGCATATTTGCCCGTATGGATCTCGATGGCGGGGACGCCAAGTGCGCGGGCTGTGTCGATCGTCTCGAGTGACGGATCGATGAACAGACTCACGCGAATCCCCGCGTCACGCAGTTTCGCGATCGCGCCCGCGAGCTTCCTATCACCCTTGCGGAGCGCGAGGCCGCCTTCGGTGGTGATCTCCTGCCGTTTTTCCGGGACGAGCGTCGCTTGAAACGGCTTGAGGCGCGCCGCGAGGCGGACGATTTCGGCGTGGGCGCCCAGTTCCAGATTGAGAACGGTGCGCACGCTGCGCGCGAGCGCGGTGACATCGGCATCCTGGATGTGGCGCCGGTCCTCGCGCAGATGGACCGTGATGCCGTCGGCACCCGCGCGCTCGGCAGCGGCGGCCGCCTGCACCGGGTCGGGCTCGTCGGTCTTGCGCGCTTCGCGGAGCGTCGCGACGTGATCAATGTTGACGTAGAGACGCATGCTGTCTTACCTTCGGGTCACCCCGACCACAGGTCTTGCATCGTGAAGCCACGGGTCGCGATAGCCCTGCTGTTGTTTGCCGGCGGCACCGCCTGCGGAAGCAATCGCGGAGCCGGCACGCCGGTGCCGCAGTCGATCAACGAATCGGTGTCGCAGTTTCTCACCGCGGTCAAGGCCAACGATCTCAAGCGCATGGGGCAGCTCTGGGGGACGGAGCACGGTCCTGCGGCCGGCTCGATGAACGCCGACAAGTTGCAGCAACGCCTCACCGTGATTCAGAAGTACCTCGACCACACCGGCTACCGGATCATTGAAGGGCCGTTGCTCGTCGCGGGGCATGACGACCGGCGGACCTATCGGGTCGAGCTGCAGCGTACGACTTGCAATCAGGTGCTGCCGATCGACGTCGTCCGCACCCGCAGTGGCGGCTGGCTGGTATACGACGTGCATCTCGAAAGTGCCGGCAGTCCGGGAGGGCGGTGCCAGCAGGTGGGGACGGGAACCAGGCCCTAGCGGCGCGCGTTTCACCTATTCAGTCAGCTCCAGCAGAATGCCGCTCGTCGTCTTCGGATGTAGAAATGCGATGCGCCGTCCGCCTGCTCCGAGCCGGGGCGTCTCGTCGATCAGCTCGTAGCCGGCGGTGCGGCAGCGTTGCAGGGTGGCGTCGAGATCGGAGACGCGGTAACAGATGTGATGGATGCCCGGCCCGCGTTTCGCCAGGAATTTCGCTACGGGGCTGGTGGCATCGCGCGGTTCGAGGAGTTCGACGTCGACCGCGCCGAAGTGCAGGCTGACGATGGTGGCGCCATCAGCCGTTTCCGGCCGTCCGGGCGAGAGTCCCAGGACGTCGCGATAGAAGGCAAGGGCGTCGGTGATGCTTGTGACCGCGATGCCGATGTGAGCGACGGACGAGTTCATAGAACGTCAAACTAACGTGTATCGAAGGAGCGTGAAGGGTTATGGAAGATGTGAAGCATCCGTCCGCCGTCACGGACGCCACCTTCCAGGTGGAAGTGGAGCAGCATAAGGGGCTCGCCGTCGTCGATTTCTGGGCGACCTGGTGTGGCCCGTGCCACATGGTCGCGCCGATCATGGATCAGCTGGCCGGCAAGTACAACGGCAAAGTGAAGATCGTGAAGCTGGACATCGACGCCAATCAGGCCACGGCGATGCGCTTTAACGTCCGCTCGATTCCGAGTATTCTATTCTTCAAGGACGGACGCCACGTGGACACGATCGTCGGTGCGTTACCGCCTTTGGCGTTCGAGCAAAAGATCGAAAAGCACCTCTCGTAGCTTCCTCGTCGGAGGACGATGCGCGCGAGCACAGCTCGCCTGACGAATTCGCCGGTTCGCCTCGCGGATCTCCAGTTTCCGCAGGTGAGCCGGCTTATTCATCGTACCCGGCTCGCCTTCATTCATCTCGACAATCTGCTCGCCTACGCCAAGCGCGACCGCGATGGGCGGATCGACGGGTATCTGGCGGCGCATCTGCCCGACGAGTGCGTGCTGCTGTTGTTCCGCAAGGGTGAGGCGGTCAATGCCGCCTCGCTGCATTCCGCCGGCCGCCACGTCATCACCATCACCGAAGCGCTGAAGCGCATGCGCGCCGAAGTCGAGCGCGGCGATCTGACCTACTGCGCCGCGCCGATGGAGCAGCTCGCGTGGATGTACGCGGCGTGCGCCGGCGGCTACCAGGGGCGCTTCCTCGACGTCAATCAGCCCGAGAAGTTCTTCCCCATCTTGCAGCAGGAAAAAGTGACCGGCGTTCTGGAGCTGATTTCGAACGGCCGGGTGTCCTACCTCAAGTTCGATCAGGGGAAGTATCTGAGCGGCCATTTCTGCGACAAGGCGGACAACGTACCGCCGGCCCGCTATCTGGAATCGCTGTTCGACGCGGGCGCAGGCGGCGTCAAGCCGGCGATGTCGGCGGGAACGTTCCAGGCGGGGGACGATCTGCCCGCACAGGCCGCGACCGCGCTCGTGAATACCTACCGCGAGCTGTACTGGCGCGTCGTGGACGCGGTCGAGCGGGAATTCCCCGGCGAAGCAAGACGGCGCGCGCAGAAAGTGACCGCGGCGATCGTGGACACCCATCAAGCGCTGGCCCTCATGAGCGTGCCGCGTGGCACCGATATCCCGGACGCCGTCGTGCGGCCCGAAGAGCTGTCCACGGCGCTGACCGACTGGGCGTTGCAGTTGCTCGAAGGCGCCGAGGTCATGATGCCGGGGACGGCCACCAAAGTGTTGAAGGACGCGACGCGCGAGCATCGCTACGTGCTGCAGGCGGCCAACTTCTACGGCCGGCTCCCCTGGCGGGTGACGTGGTGACGTGGCCGGCACCCTCTACGTCGTCGCGACGCCACTTGGAAACCTCGGCGATCTCTCGCCGCGTGCTGCCGACACACTGAAGCGCGTGGCGGCCGTCGCCGCCGAGGACACACGCCACAGCAAGCCCCTACTCGTGCACGCCGGCTCGCGCGCCGAGCTGATCAGCTTCCATCAGCATTCGTCGGAACGCGCCCTCGAGCGCATCCTGCGCATCCTCTCAGCGGGAAGGGACGTCGCGCTCATCACCGATGCCGGGACGCCGGCGATCAGTGATCCGGGGGTCGTGCTGGTGGCCGCAGCGCGGGAACGGGGGATTCAGGTTGTCACGATTCCCGGCCCGACCGCCGTAGCGGCGAGCTTGTCTGTTTCAGGCATCGGAGGCGACCGCTATGTGTTTCTCGGATTCTTGCCCCGCAAGGGAAGCGACCGCCGCCGGTTGTTGTTGACCGTCGCAGAAAGCGAATGGACGGTGGTGCTGTTCGAGGCCCCCAATCGCGTCACGCAGCTGCTCGCCGATCTGCTGGAGGTGTGTGGTCCGGAACGGCAGGCCGCCGTCTCTCGGGAATTGACGAAGGTGTTCGAGGAGACCCGTGCGGGGACGTTGCAGGAATTGTCAGAACACTATGCAGAGGCGCCCGCGCGAGGCGAGGTTACGGTAGTTGTGGCGGGAACTGGAAAACAGCGGATTGCAGAACCGCCGTACGATCCGGGCGAGCGCGCCAAGGCTCTGCTCGCTGAGGGCTTGTCGCGGAAGGATGTGGCTGATCGTCTGGCCGAAGAAACGGGTATCTCACGAAATGCGGCGTATAGGTTGGTGACCGAATTATGAAAAGAAGGTTGGACGGTTGGAAGGTTGGAATGATACTGATCGCGAGCGTCAGCGTCGTCGGCGCCCGCCCATCACCACCTTCCAACATTCCAACCTTCCAACCTTCTATTCTTACCATCGGCCGCCTCCACTACGACGGCGGCGGCGACTGGTACGCGAATCCATCGAGTCTGCCGAACCTGCTCACCGCCTTGCGGGAGCGCACGACACTCCCCGTCGCCGATCGCGAACGCGTGGTGACGCTGACCGGGCCGGAGCTCTGGGACGTCCCTTACATCTATATGACGGGCCACGGCAACGTGCATTTCGCCGACGGGGAGATCCGGAACCTGCGGCGCTACCTGGAGCAGGGCGGCTTTCTGCACGCCGATGACAATTATGGAATGAACGCCTCATTCCGGCGGGAGATCGCGCGCGTATTTCCGGATCATCCATTGGTTGAAGTGCCGTTGACGCACCCGATTTACAACCTGGTCTACGCGTTCCCCAAGGGGATCCCCAAGATCCACGAGCACGACGGGCTGCCGGCGCAGGGGTTCGGCATTTTTTTGGGAGACCGGCTTGTCGTATACTACTCCTACCAGTCGGACCTCGGGGATGGATGGGAGGACTCCACCGTCCACCACGACCCTCCCGAGCTTCATGAGGCGGCGCTGCGGATGGGTGTGAACCTCTTCACGTACGCGGTGAGCGTAACCAAATGACCGAGACGGCGCGCCGGCTACGTCGACTGGGGGCTCCCCACGCACGCGCGCGCGCCTTCGCCGTGGTGCTCGGTGGCCTCGGCGCGGCGCTGGCCGCGGCCGCGCTCGGCGTGGCGCTGTCACCGGCTTTCTCAGGAGTGGCCTTGGCCTGGACCCTCGTCGTGGCCAGTGCGGCTGTGGCGATGTGGGCCGTGCGCCGGACTCGTGACGAGGCCGCAGCCCCCAAGCTGGGCAGACTGATCGAGAGTGCGGCCGGCGGACGGGCCGGAAGCGTCGTGGGGGTCGTGACTCCAACGGCCGGCAAGGGGGAGGGAACCGGATCCGCCGCGCTGCTGCTCGCGGCCGATTCGCGTGCGGCCGCCGTCGTGTCACTCGCCGCGCCCAATGTCGATCGTGACATGCGCCGCACCACACGCCGGCGCGTGGCGGCTGGCGCGGGCGCAGCGCTCACCGGTGTGGTCTTGTTTCTGGCGGGCTCGCCCGCGTCGGGCCGCGCCGCCGCGTTCTGGCACCCGATGCGGACCTGGCGGGACGCCCATGCGCCGGTGCGGCTGGCGGTGGATCGGCGGACGGTGCGCCGCGGCGGCAGCGTCACCGCGACGATCACCGTGCCCGGCGGCGAGCGCGTGACACTGTGGACGCGCGGACCAGGTGAGCCCTGGAAAGCGAAAATCCTCTCGCTCGATACAGACGGCCACGTCGTGCAGCAGGTGGGCCCGATCGACGCTGATCTCTTCCTGCGCGCCTCGAGTGGTGGGCGCCGCAGCGGTGAGATCAAGATCGATGTCGCGCTGCCCGCGTTCCTCGCTGATCTCGGGCTCACGGCCCGCTTTCCTTCTTATCTCGGCCGCTCCGACGAGCCGCTGCTCGTGGGTCCGGACGTCATCCCGCTGCCCTCCGGAACGACGGTCCTCACGAGCGGGACGGCAAGCGTTCCCCTCTCGCGCGCTGCCTGGACCCTCGAATCGCGCGTCGAGCAGCTGCACGTCGCCGGGACCCGCATCGACGGGCGCTTTGTGCCAATGGCAAGCGGCACGTGGCGACTGCAAGCACTGGCCGGGGATGGCTCGGCGCTCGAGGGCGCCGCGCCCGAGCTGCGGCTCCTGATCGTGCCCGATTCGGCGCCCGTCGTCACGCTGCCGGTACCGGCTCGCGATACGACGCTGCCGATCTCGCTCCACCAGCAGCTCGTCGCCGACGTGCGCGACGACCATGGGATCAGCCGGTTATCCGTCGTGAGCTGGCGCGTGAGCCGCACCGGACGGGTTGGTGAGGCGGTGCGGGAATCGCTCGACATCACGGGCGTCGGTGATCGGGCCATCGTGCAGGGACGGCTCGATGCCGAGAACCGTGGGCTGTTGCCCGGCGACACGCTGCGGCTCTACGTCGAAGCGCTCGATAACGCTCCGGTGCCGCACAGCGGGCGCAGCGCGGAAATCGCGCTCCGGCTCCCGAGTATGGAGGAGCTGCGCGCGGAGGCGCGTGAAGCCGCCCGGGCAGTCGCGAACGCGGCCGATTCGGTCTCTGCCGCGCAACGCGAGCTGAGCGATCGTACACGCGATCTCGCGTCTGAACGAAATCGAGACCAGGACGGCCGGACGGCCGGACGGCCTGACGGCCGCAGTAGCCAGCAGCAGCAGGGCTCGATGTCGTTCCAGTCGACGCAGCGTGCCGAAGAGGTCGCGCGCGATCAGGCCGCGATGTCGCAACGCGTGCAGGAGCTGGCGCAGGCCGTCGAAGAGATTGCGCGCGCGGCAAAGGCCGCCGGCGTCGACGACAGTGCGTTCCAAAGCCGGCTGCGCGAGGTGCAGGAGCTGTTGCAGCGGGCGCTCACGCCGGAGCTGGAGCAGCGGCTGCGCGAGCTGCAGGACGCCCTGGCGCGCCTCGATCCCGAAGCCACCCGGCAGGCGTTGCAGCGTCTGGCGGAAGCGCAGCAGCAGCTCCGCCGCGAGCTCGAGCGCAGTGAGGAGCTGTTCAAACGGGCGGCCATGGAGGGCGAGCTGGCCTCGCTCGCCAAGGACGCCGAGGACCTGCAGCGCCGCCAGACGGAGTGGACGAAAGAAGACGCGCAGCATCCCGACTCGGCCGCCGCCGCGGCCGAGCGCGATCTGGCCACCGCCACCGATTCGCTCGCCAAGGGTGTGGAGCGCGCCGCGCAGCGTGTCCCGCTGCAGCATTCGCAGGCGGCCGCGCGCCGTGCGCAAGGCGCGATGCAGGAGGCGGCGAACTCCGCGAGCCAGCGTGACTCGCGCGGAGCCCGCACAGCCGGACAGGAAGCCGCCGATTCGCTGGCGCAGCTCCCCGACGAGCTGCGGCAACGGCGCGATTCGCTGACGTCCGCATGGCGGCAGGAAACGCTGGACGCGCTCGACCGCGCGCTCGCGGAGACGGCGGCGCTGGCCCGCCGCCAGCAGGAAGTCGCCGACGCACTGCGCGCCGGCGAAGCCGGCGCAGCGACACGCGCGCACCAGGCGGCCATCGAAGAGGGCACGCACGCGATCGAGCAGGAGATCGGTGCCGCCGCGGGGCGGCATGCGCTTGTCTCGCCGCAGCTCGAGGCCGCGCTCGGCTACGCGCAGAACCAGATGAAACAGGCGCGCGAGCAGCTCGAGCAGGGCGATCCCAATTCCGCCACCGCGGCGCCATTCGCGGAGCAGGCGCTCGATGCGCTGAACGCAACTGCGCACGCGCTGGTCCGCACAGCGGAACGCGTCGCCGGGGCGAAATCAGGCTCCGGATTCCAGGAGGCGCTCGAGCAGCTCGCCCGGATGGCGCAGCAACAGCAAGGCATGAACGGCGACGCGCAGGGCCTGCTGCCGATGATGGGACCGGGAGGGGACGCGGTGATGCAACGGCTCCGCGAGCTCGCGGGACGCCAGCGCGCCCTCGCCGAACAGCTCGAGCGCCTGCAGGCGGGCGGCGACGCCAGCGCCGCCGGTGCGCTGGCGCAGGAAGCGCGCGAGCTCGCGCGACAACTCGAGGCGGGCAGGCTGGACGCCCGAACCATCGAGCGGCAACAGGGGCTCTATCGCAAGCTGCTCGACGCCGGCCGCAGCCTCTCGGGCGATGAGCCCGACCAGCAGAAGGAGCGCACCAGCCGCTCCGCAACCAGCGCCGATAGCATCCACATCCCGGCCGCGCTCCTCCCAGGGGCGGCCGGCAGCGGTCCAAAACTCCGCTACCCCACGTGGGACGAGCTGAGCGGACTCACGCCCGAGCAGCGCCGCATGGTGCTCGAGTACTTCCGCCGGCTCAATGACACGAAGCATTAACCTCGCGCTCCGCCTGATCGTTGCACTGCCGGCGCTGGCTCACGCTCAAGCCATTGGCCCCGGCTTTGAGCTGGAACGCTCCGGCCGCTACGCCGACGCGGCCATCGTCTATACCGCGACCGTGCGCGGCGATCCGACCAACCTCCCGGCGCTGCTCGGCCTCGAGCGGACGCTCTTCATCTTGAACCGGATGCCCGAGCTGCTGCCGCTGGTGCAGAACGCGCGCGCGCGGCTCCCCGACAGCCCGGCGCTGCGCAGTCTCGAGCTGCGCGTGTATGCGGCGCTCAATCAGCTCGATTCGTTGGAGACCATCGCGCGCCGCTGGGCAGCGAGTGCGCCGCAGAGCGAGGCGCCCTATCGCGAGTGGGGGCAGGCGCTCGCCGATCGCCGCATGTGGGATGAGGCACGGCGTGCGTTCCTGATCGGCCGGCGCGCGCTGGGCGGCGACGGCACGCTCGCCGCGGAGCTGGCCGAGCTGGAGCTGCGGGCGGGGAACTGGGAGGCCTCAGCCGCCGAGTGGGGCCGGGCCGTCACGCGCACGCCCGACGTCCAGCCCAACGCCCAAAACCAGCTCGCCGATGCACCGGCCCCGATGCACGACCGCGTGGCCCATGTGCTGACGCTGCCCGGCGCGTCGGTAGGCGCGCGCCGCCTCGGTGCGGAGCTGCTGCTCGGCTGGGGACAGCCCGCTGAAGCGTGGGCCGCGATCGAGCCGACGCTCGCTCCACCCGATAGCGACACACCCACGGCGCTGCGTCGCTTCGCTGACCTCGCCAGCACGCTGACTTCGCCCGAAGGACACCGCGTCCGCGGTCTCGCGCTGACGCGCTGGGCGGAAATGGTACCGTGGTCGCTCGGCGCGCGCGCGCGCGCGGAAGCGGTGCGCGAGCTGCTGGACGGCGGCGACAAGGTCGGCGCGCGGCGCGTGCTCGAGGGACTCACGACCGACTCGACCGCGCCCGCCGAAACCCACGCCGTTGCCGAGGCGGCGTTGCTGCAGGTGCTCATCGCGGACGGCCAGCTCGATGTCGCCGAGGAGCGACTCTCGGCGGCGCGCTCGGGGCTCACGGCGGACGACCGCGCCTCGCTGCGGCTGGCGCTCGCGCGGGCGCGCGTCGCGCGCGGCGAGCTGGATCGCGCCGCTGCGGCGCTGGGGAACGACTCGAGCATCGTCGCGGTGGCCCAGCGCGGCTGGATCGCGCTGTATCGGGGCGACCTGAAGGCGGCGATGGAGTCGTTCCGGACGGCCGGTCCCTACGCGTCCGACCGCGCCGCGGCGACGGACCGCACGGCCATGATGGCGATCCTGCAACGGATCCAGCAGGAGTCGAGCCCCGAGCTGGGCGCCGCTTTGCTCACGCTGGCCCGCGGCGACTCGGGTCAAGCGATCGCCGCGCTCCGCCGAGCCGCCGCGCGATTGCCGGAGCAGGGAGGCCGCCTCGAGGTGCTGCTGCTCGCCGGTCAGGTCGCCGCGCAGAAAGGCGGTGAGCAGGAACCTACGGCCACGGCGCTGTTCGATGAGATCGTGCGGGCCGGCGGTGAAGGGGCAGCGCCCGCGGCCGCCGAGCTCGACTGGGCGCGGCTCCTGGTGCGCGAGGGCCAGAACGCCGCAGCGATTCCCCATCTCGAGCATTTGATACTGACCTATCCGAACAGCGCGTTTGTACCTGAGGCCCGGCGCGTGCTCGAACGAGCAAAAGGGGCGATTCCGAAGTCATGAAGCGGCGAGACTTTGTAGGGACGGTTGGAAGGTTGGGCGGTTGGACGGTCGCCGGCCATTGGCTCGGCCACATTCCAACATTCCAACCGTCCAACATTCCATCGCTTCTTGTCCCCATGGACGACTCCCAAACCGATCATCTCAAAGCCTACGGCCTCACGTACAAGGCGATCCAAAACGGTCTCAAGGCGGAGTGGTTGCTCAACTATCGCGGCGGTTCATTCCTCATTCCCGATCTCGACGCGCTGCGGCGTGACGCGGCACTCAACGGCATTCGCACGGAGCCGGTCGACAGCGCCCTGACGGCGGTGCGCGGCGAAATCGAAGCGAACAACATGGACGCGGTGCCGCTCGAGAAGGCGCCCAAGGTCGCCGTGTACGCCCCGCCGAACGCCGCGCCGTGGGACGACGCCGTCACGATGGCGCTGCAGTACGCCGGCATCCCGTTCACCAAGATCTGGGACGCCGAAGTCATGAACGGCGGCTTGCGGGACTACGACTGGCTGCACCTGCATCACGAGGACTTCACGGGCCAGTACTCGAAGTTCTTCCTCATCTACTCCGGTGCGACGTGGCTTGCCGAGATGGTGCAGCGCAACAGCGACATGGCGCGGCGGCTCGGATTCCAGACCGTGCCGGATCTCAAGAAGGCGGTGGCGCGCACCATCCGGGGCTACGTCGAGAACGGCGGCTTCCTGTTCGCCATGTGCACCGCGACCGAGACGATCGACCTCGCGCTGGCGGCTCACAACGTCGACATCGCCGCCACGTTCGCCGACGGCACGCCGCTCGATCCCGACGCCGACGCCAAGCTCGATTGGTCGCAGGCGTTCGCGTTCACCGGCGCGCATATCGAACCGAATCCGCTCGTCGCGAGCTTCTCCGACATCGACGGCCACCAGGTAAACGGCGGCGCGCGGCGCCAGCCGCTAGGCGCCTTCAAGCTGTTCAACTTCAGCGCCAAGATCGATCCAGTGCCGACGATGCTGGTGCAAGGCCACCGCCAGGTGATCTCGGACTTCTACGGCCTGACGACGTCGTTCGTTCGCACCAGGCTGAAGCCGGGCGTCACCATTCTCGCCGAGGAGGAAGGCGCGCCCTGGGTCAAATACATCCACGGCGACCTGGGGAAGGGGACCTGGACGTTCTTCGGCGGGCACGATCCGGAGGATGCGCAGCATCAGATCGGCGATCCGCCGACGGACCTGTCGCTGCATCCGCATTCGCCGGGCTACCGGCTGATTCTGAATAACGTGCTGTTTCCCGCCGCGAAAAAGCGCGAGCTCAAGACGTGAGCGTCGAGCGCCTGACGGCGGCCGCGCGCACTCTGCTGCAGCAGGAGATCGCCGCGGCCCACGGGCGCGAGGTGTCGTTCGTGGTGCGGGCCGATCCCAACGGCACGCTCAGCGACGCGCGCGTCGTGGCGCGCGGCACGATCGATGCCGTCCTGGCGCTGCCCGGCGTCGCTACGCGCGGCGAGATGCTGATCCACAATCATCCGAGCGGGTTTCTCGAGCCGTCCGGGGCCGATCTCCACGTCGCCGCCCGCCTGCATGACGAGGGCGTCGGCTTCGGGATCGTCAACAACGACGTCTCGACGCTGTACATCGTGGTCGAAATGCCGCGGGCCCGCGTGCTCGCGCGGCTCGACTCGCTCGAGATCGCCAACCTGCTGACCGAATCGGGCCCCGTCGCGCGCGTCCTGGGCACGTCGGCATTTGAGGATCGCCCAGGTCAGCGCGATATGGCGGCCTACGTCGCCGACGCCTATAACGACGGCGGCATCGCGCTGCTCGAGGCGGGGACGGGAGTCGGCAAGTCGTTCGCCTACCTCGTGCCCGCGCTCGAATGGGCGCGTGTGAACGGCGAGCGCACGATCGTCTCGACCAACACGATCAACCTCCAGGAGCAGCTCGTCGGCAAGGATCTGCCGATCCTGGCACGGGCATTCTCGACGGGCGAACGTGCCGTCACGTTCGCGTTGCTCAAGGGGTGGCGGAACTATCTCTGTCTGTCGCGTCTGGAGCAGGCCCGCGCCGGCCAGGAGTCGCTGTTCGACGAGGGACGTGGTGCCGAGCTCGAGGCGATCGCAGGATGGGCGTCACGCACTGCCGACGGCAGCCTGTCCGATCTGGTCGAAGAGCCATCGAATGACGTCTGGGACGCCGTCGCCGCCGAGTCCGATTTGTGTACGCGCCTCAAGTGCCCGCACTTCGATCGCTGCTTCGTGTTCGCCGCGCGGCGGCGCGCCGCGGAGGCGGACGTCGTTGTCGTCAATCACCACCTGCTCGCGTCTGATCTGGCGGTGCGCATCGCGTCGGACAACTGGCAGGAGGCGGCGGTGCTCCCGCCGTACCGCCGCCTCGTGCTCGACGAAGCCCATCATCTCGAAGACGTCGCCGCCCAGCATCTCGGCACGCAAGTCAGCATGATTGGCGTGCAGCGGCTGCTCGGCCGGCTCGAGCGCAACGGCCGCGGCCTGCTGCCGACGCTCGCGGCGGAGCTGAGTACGCATCAGGACCTGATCGGTGCGGCAAGCCGCGACTTGCTGGGCCGCACCGTGCTCGACGCGCTGGGCGCCGCACGGCGCTGGGCCGAAGAGCTGTTTGGGCGGTTGGGCCGGCGGCTCGAGACGGAGCAGGTGCTGCGCTTCACCGACGCCTTTGCGACCGACAACGTGTGGCGCGAAGGGCTGGACGTCGCGCTCGACAACCTGCTCGTCGCCTTCAGCAAGCTGCGCGACGGCGTCGAGACGATCGCCGACCGGTTGTCGATCGACGATCCCGCCGAGATGCGCACGCGACTGATCGGCGAGCTGCGCGGCGTCGTACGGCGGCTCGACGCCGCGGCGGAGGGGTTGAAAGCGACATTGCAACCCGTCGGGTATCGCCCGCCCATCGGCCCCGCCGTCCGCTGGATGGAGCGGCGCGGCCGCCGCACACCGAACCTCACGTTGTCGGCCGTGCCGCTCGATCTCGCGCCGGTGCTCAAAGAAGCGCTGTTCGACCGCACCGAGACGGTCATTCTGACAAGCGCCACCCTCGCGGCGGGCGGCGAGTTCACGTTTCTCGAGGAGCGCCTGGGCCTCTCGCTCCCGCCCTCGCGCGTCACGGTGCGCGAGATCCTGCCTTCGCCGTTCGATTTCGCGGCCCAGTGCGTTTTCGGCATCCCGACCGACATTCCCGAGCCGCGCGAGGACGAGTCCGGCCATGGCTCGGCGGTGGCGCGCGTGCTGCTCGAGCTGGCCCATGCGTCCGATGGCGGCGTCTTCGGGCTGTTCACGAGTCACGGCGCCTTGCGCCGCGCGGCCGACGCGATTCGCGGCCACGTTGGCGGGCGCTGGCCGCTGCTGGTCCAGGGGGAGGCGCAGCGCGATCAGCTGCTGCGCCGCTTCCGGGACGCGGGCTCGGCGATCCTGCTCGGAACCGATTCGTTCTGGGAAGGTGTCGACGTGCCCGGCCGCGCGCTGCGCGTGCTCATCCTCGCGAAGCTGCCGTTCAAGGTGCCGAGCGAGCCGCTAACCGCCGCGCGGCTCGAGCGTCTCACGGACGCGGGTGTCGATGGCTTCGCCCACTATCTGGTTCCGCTCGCGGCGCTCAAGTTGAAACAGGGATTCGGGCGGCTGATTCGGACCAAATCCGATGTCGGCGCCGTTGTCCTGCTGGACCGGCGCGTCGTCACCAAGCGCTATGGGGCCGTGATGCTCGAGGGACTGCCGCCTGCGGCCCGGGCGATCGGCAACTGGCCCGAGGTCCGGCGCGAGGTGGAGGAGTTCTTCGCGATGCACAGCATCGGCGCGCCGCCCCCGGCTTCTTGGAGCTAGATTAGAGCTGTCTGCTATCAGCCATCTGCCATCAGCCTTCGATTGCTGATGGCTGACGGCAGATGGCCTCTTACCACGAACGCGGAGAGTTAGGAGTGGCAGGATTCAGTAAGCGCGTCGGTGCGCTCCCCACATACCCGATGGCCGAACTGCCGGCGATCAAGCGGAAGTTGATCGAGCAGGGCGTCGACCTCATCGACGTGGGAGCAGGGGACGCCGACTTTCCGCCGCCCGATGTCGCCGTGAAGGCGCTGGCGCGCGCCCTGCAGGATCCCACCATGAGCCGCTACGCGTTTCAGCTCGGCCTGCCCGCGTTTCGGGAGGCGGCCGCGGCCTACATGCGGCGGCGCTTCGGCGTGTCGGTCGATCCGTTCAAGGAATTGCATCCGTTGCTCGGCTCGAAGGAAGGCATCGCGCACCTCGCGATGGCGGTGCTCAATCCCGGCGACGTCGCGATCGTGCCCGTGCCGGGCTACGCCGTCTACCACGGCGGCACGGTGCTCGCCGATGCCGAGCCCTATCTCTACAACCTGACGCCGCGCACCGATTTCCTGCTCGAGCTGGACGAGCTTCCCCGGGAACTCTTGAAGAAGGCGAAGCTCGTCTATCTCAACTATCCCAACAATCCGACGGCCGCCGCCGCGCCGCGCGACTATCTCGAGCGCACGATCGCCGCGTGCCGGAAACACGATCTCGTGCTCGCCTACGACAATCCGTACTGCGAGATCACGTTCGACGGCTATGTCGCGCCGTCGATCTTCGAGATACCCGGCGCGATGGACGTGGCGGTCGAGTTTCACTCGCTGTCGAAGAGCTTCTGCATGACGGGCTGGCGGCTCGGCTGGGCGGTGGGCCGGGCCGACCGGATCGCGGCCCTGGCGCGCGTCAAGAACTACATCGACACCGGTGCATTCCTGGCGGTGCAGGCGGCGGGCGCCGAGGTGCTGAAGCAGGCGGAGCGCATCGCCGCCGGATACGCGGCGCAGTTCAAGGAGCGGCGCGACGCGATCGTGCCGGCGCTCCGATCCAATGGCTTCGAGATCGAGCCGCCGCACGCGACGTTGTATCTCTGGATTCCGCTGCCGGAGGGTCTCAAGTCGGCGGCGTTCCAGAAACGGGCGCTCGAGGATGTCGGCGTCGTGACGCTGCCGGGCAGCGCCTTCGGCGCCGGCGCCGAGGGATTCTTCCGCATCGCGTTGACCGTGCCGATTCCGCGGCTCATCGAAGCGACGGAGCGGCTGGGAAAGGTGCTCGCCACTGTTTGATCGTCAGGTAGAGCGACTTCCGATCGGCCGCGCGTGGCTGTGGACCGCGGCGATCCACGTCCTCGCGGTGGTGCTGTTCGTCACCGTGCAGTGGGCGGCGCCGTGGCGAAAGTGGACGGCCGGGCGCGCTGACCAGCGGGAAATGGGCGACACCCTGATGTTCATCCTGGGAACCCGCGAACTGCGCGCCAAGGGTCCGACGATTGCGACCACGAAACGTGAGCCGCCTCCGCCTATCGCCGCCCCTTCGCCGCCCCCCGCCGCCCCTTCGCCGCCCGATACAGCGCCCACACTCCCGGCCTACGACCCCAATGCCAACCGCTTGGCGCCAACGCCACAAGTCGGCGACGGCCGGTTGTGGGTGAGCCCGCGGCCGGGACTGCCGGCGGCGGTCGCCGACCAGATCTATGCCGATACCGCCGCGCAGCACACCGCAGCCGTTGTACGACTCAAGGCGATGGTGGACTCGCTGAACGTGATCCTCGATCAGGAGCAGCGCCAGCGCCGGCGCCCGTCGTGGACGATCGGCGGCACGCCGAACAAACCGGAGTGGGGCATCGACTCGGCGTACATCCATGTGGCGGGGATCAAGATTCCGACGGCGGTGCTGGCGCTGCTGGGCAACATGCTGCCGCAGGGCAATTTCGATGAGTCGATGCGGCAGCGTCAGCTCGACTACATGCGCTCGGACATCATGCAGGCGGCGGCGCGCGCGCAGTCGCTGGCGCAATTCCGCCGCTACGTACGCGAGCTGCGCGAGCGCAACCAGGCCGAGCGGGACGCCGACGAACGGCGCCGCGCTCAGGACACCGTTAAAGCCGTCCCGTAGTGTATCTCGCCGCCGTCCTTCTCATCCTCCAGGCGCCAAGCCTGGATCGCGCCGAGCAACGCATCCGCAATACCATCGGCGCCGCCCGCGAAGCGCAGATCGGCTACCTACAGCGGGTCGTCGACATCCCCAGCAGCACGTTGAATCTCGAGGGCGTCCGCAAGGTCGGCGCGGTGTTCCGCGCCTCGCTGGACTCGCTCGGTTTCACCACGGTGTGGGTCGCCGTGCCGGACGCGGTCGGCCGCGCGGGGCACCTCGTCGCCGAGCACCGCGGGAAGCCGGGCTCGGTGCGGCTGCTGCTGATCGGCCATCTCGACACCGTAGTCGAGCCGGCGGGTGCCAGTTTCGTGCGGGAGGACTCGAGCGCCCGTGGCATCGGCGCGGCCGACATGAAGGGCGGGGACGTGGTGATCCTGTACGCGCTCAAAGCGCTGCAGGCGGCGGGCGCGCTGCGCGACCTGAACATCACGATCGTCTTCACCGGCGACGAGGAGCATCCCGGCGAGCCGCTCGCGGACGCACGCCGCGCCCTCATCGAGGCCGCGCAGCACAGCGACGTCGCGCTCGCGTTCGAGGGCGGCAACCGCTCCGACGTGACCGTCGCGCGCCGCGGCGCCAGCGCGTGGCGGGTGACAGCGACCGGCCACCAGGCCCACTCGGCGGGCGTGTTCGGCGAGGCGGGCTACGGCGCGATTTACGAAGTCGCGCGCATTCTCGACGCCTTTCGCACGCAGCTGCATGGTGAGCAATACCTGACGTTCAACGCCGCCACGATCGTGGGCGGGACCGACGTCACCTACGACACGGTGGCGATCAGCGGCACGGCGGCGAGCAAGCTCAACATCATTCCGTCCCGCGCCATCGCGCACGGCGATCTCCGGTTCATCTCTGATGAGCAGCTGCAACGCACCCGTCAACGCATGCGCGATATCGTCGCGCAGCATCTGCCGGGCACCGATGCATCGATCGTATTCCGCGACGAGTACCCGGCGATGTCGCCCACGCCGGGCAACGCCCGGCTGCTCGCGGTCTACGATTCCGCCAGCCAGGCGCTGGGGTACGGCGCCGTGACCGCCCTGGATCCCGGCCGCCGCGGTGCGGGCGACATCTCCTTCGTGGCGCCGCTGATCGATGGGCTCGACGGTCTGGGCGCCTTGGGTGGCGGCACGCACGCGCCCGGTGAGCATGTCGATCTCAAAACATTGGCGATGCAGACTGAGCGGGCAGCGTTGCTGCTCTATCGGGTGGGGAGGCGGCCGGCGGCGCAGTTCACGCGGGCGGCCACGGGAGCGAATTGATGCTAGCCGCGCTCATGGTGTTGGCTGGTCTGGTTCAAGACACCACGGGTGGAATGGTAGGGGCGCAGCATGCTGCGCCCCTACAGGAACCGACTGTCATTCGCGCTGCCACCGTGCTCGACGGCCGCGGCGGCGTCCAGCACAACGTCGACATCCTCGTCGTCGGAGGCCGTATCGCGCGGATCGGCCCGCGCGGGCCCCTGCCGGCGGGGGCGCGGATCGTGGACCTGGGCGACCGTACCGTGCTGCCGGGGTTGATCGACGCCCACACCCATCCCGTCTGGTACTTCAACCGCCAAAACCGGCTGCACACGTCAACCGACGGTGACACGC
>WNGE01001914.1_pt1 | contig 34514 bp, 36 predicted proteins | sample 5400651 | NCBI WGS metagenome assembly WNGE01 (sample SAMN13153370, study PRJNA577476) | soil metagenome | isolation source: 60 cm soil or saprolite under grassland replicate 2 | place: USA:California | collected 2016-06-15
CGTTCGCTCGTCTGGTATTTCATGCTCGCCTTCCTGGCGGCGGGACTATTCTCATATCTGCAGCTGGGGCGGCAGGAAGATCCGGACTTCACCATCAAGACCATGGTGATTCAGGCACAATGGCCGGGCGCGTCGCCCGGGGAGATCACGCGCGAGCTGACAGACAGGATCGAAAAGAAGCTCGAAGAGCTGGAATCGCTCGATTACACCAAGAGCGTTACGGTTGCCGGCCAGACCACGGTGTTCGTGTATCTGCGCGACAACACCAAGGCAGGCGACGTCCCCCCGACTTGGATTCGGGTGCGAAACATGATCGCGGACGTCAAGAAGGATTTCCCGCAAGGGGTGATCGGACCGTTCTTCAACGATCGCTTCGGCGACGTGTTCGGGAACATCTACGCCTTCACCAGCGACGGCTTGAGCGAGCGCCAGCTGCGTGATCGCGTCGAGGACATTCGCGCGAAAGTACTGACCGTGCCGAACGTCGGAAAAGTCGACATTCTTGGCGCGCAGGACGAGGTGATTTACCTGGAATTTTCCACCCGGAAAATCGCGGCACTCGGCCTCGACACCCGTTCGATCATGACCTCGCTCCAGGCGCAGAATGCTGTCGCGCCGTCCGGTGTGTTCCAGGCCGGGCCGGAGCGCACAAGCGTGCGTGTCAGCGGTCAGTTCGCGTCGGAGGAAAACCTCAAAGCGGTCAATTTGCGGGTCAATGATCGATTTTTTCCGCTGACCGACGTGGCGACCATCACGCGCGGTTACGTCGATCCTCCGGCGACGTTGTTCCGGTTCAACGGTCAACCCGCAATCGCGCTCGCGATCGGGATGAAAACCGGCGCCAATCTCCTGCAGTTCGGCGAGGCGCTGAAGGAGGAAATGTCGAAGATCGTGGCCGACCTGCCGATCGGCGTGGGCGTTCATCTCGTCGCCGATCAGCCGGTCGTGGTCGAGCACGCGGTGTCGGGATTCACGGAAGCGCTGTTCGAAGCCGTGATCATCGTTCTCGGCATCAGCTTTCTCAGCCTCGGGCTTCGGGCCGGGCTCATTGTCGCCATCGCAATTCCCCTGGTGCTCGCGATCACGTTCCTGGTGATGGCGTACGCCGGAATTTCGCTGCAGCGCATTTCGCTCGGCGCGCTGATCATCGCGCTCGGCCTTTTGGTCGACGACGCTATGATTGCGGTCGAAATGATGGTGGCGCGTCTGGAGGTCGGGGACCGCCTGGAGAAGGCGGCAACTCATGTCTACACCTCGACTGCCTTCCCGATGCTGACGGGTACGCTGGTCACCGTCGCCGGCTTCATCCCGATTGGGCTGAATAGCAGCAACGCCGGCGAATTCACCTTCACATTGTTCGTGGTGATTGCGGTGTCGCTGCTCGTGTCCTGGATCGTGGCGGTGCTGTTCACTCCTTTGCTCGGCGTGACGATCCTGCCCGCCGCTCTAAAGGGACATCATGAGAAAAAAGGACGATTTGCGCAGCTGTTCTCTCGTCTGCTCATCGTTTGCCTGCGCCACAGGTGGATCACGATCGGAGCGACTGCCGCGGCTTTTTTGCTTGCCCTGTTCGGGATGACATTCGTGCAACAGCAGTTTTTCCCGTCGTCCGATCGCAGCGAGCTTGTCATCGATTGGAACCTGCCGCACAACGCCTCGATCGCCGACACCAATGCGCAGATCGCCCGCTTCGAGCGTGAGCAGCTGCAAGGAAATGCCGGTGTCGACCTTTGGTCGACCTACGTCGGAACCGGCGCGCCGCGCTTCATCCTGTCGTTCGACTTGCAGACCGCCAACGCCTGGTTCGGCCAGATGGTTGTCGTGACCAAAGGCGGCATCGAGATGCGTGACCGCCTCAAGGCGCAATTCGAGACCTATCTGCGGAAGACCTTTCCGGGCACCGACACGTTCGTCAAACTGCTCGAGGTCGGACCGCCGGTCGGGCGTCCCGTACAGTACCGTCTGAGCGGACCCGACATCGCCAAGGTCAAGGAGCTCTCGCAGCGGCTGGCCGGCATCATGCGGACAAATCCGCACCTCGACAACGTGGTGTTCGATTGGATGGAGCCCGCGCGTGTCGTCAAGGTGGACGTTCTACAGGACAAGGCGCGCCAGCTCGGCGTGAGCTCGGAAGATATCGCCACGACATTGAACAGTGTGCTCGATGGCACGTCGATCACGCAGGTGCGAGACAGCATTTACCTGGTCAGTGTCGTGGGCCGCGCCACAACGGCAGAGCGCGCGTCGATCGATACGCTCCGGGACTTGCAACTCGTCGGCTTGGGGGGCCAATCGGTGCCGCTCGGTGCCATAAGCACAGTCCACTATGAAATCGAACAACCGACGATATGGCGCCGCTCGCGGATTCCGACCATCACGCTCAAAGCGAGCATTCTGGATACCGTGCAGCCGAAAACCATCGTCGACCAACTCGCGTCCCAGGTGGCGGAGTTCACAAAACAGCTGCCGGCCGGTTATTCCGTTGCGCTGGGAGGCGCGGTCGAGGAAAGCGCGAAGAGCCAGGCTCCGATCGAAGCGATCGTTCCGCTGATGCTCTTTGTGATGGCCACGATCCTGATGATCCAGCTGCAAAGCTTCCGCCGGCTGTTCCTGGTCTTCTCGGTCGCGCCGCTGGCGGTGATCGGTGTCGTGCTGGCTTTGCTGCCGAGCGGAGCACCCCTCGGATTCGTCGCAATTCTGGGTGTGCTGGCGCTGATCGGCATCCTGATCCGCAATTCGGTGATCCTGATCGTGCAGATCGAGGATCTGAAGAAGGAAGGACGTCAGGCATGGGAGGCGGTCGTCGAGGCGACGGAGCATCGCATACGGCCAATCATGCTGACTGCAGCTGCCGCAAGCCTGGGCCTTGTTCCCATTGCGCGGGAGATTTTCTGGGGGCCGATGGCCTACGCGATGATGGGCGGCATCATCGTCGGTACGGTGCTGACACTGCTATTTCTGCCGGCCCTGTACGTGGCGTGGTTTCGCATTCAGGAGCCGGTCCAATCGTCGCCGCCTGCTATGCATGACTATTCGCGAGCCGAACAAACAGTCCAGAGCACGGAGGAGAACTATGCGGTTTGATGACAAGGTCACTCTGATGACCAGCGCGGGGTCGCGCCTGAAAGACAAGATCTGCATCGTCACCGGCGCGGCCAGCGGTATCGGCAAAGAGATCGCGCTCACTTTCGCCCGTGAGGGCGGGAAGGTGGCGATCGCCGATCTGAACAAAAACGCGGCGCAATCCGTTGCCGACGAGATTTCCGGTGGCGGCGGAAGGGCGATTGCAGTGGGCATGGACGTGACCGACGAGAGCCAGGTCGAGAGCGCGATTGCCGAGGTTGCCCGGACTTATGCGGGAGTGGACGTGCTCGTCAGCAACGCTGGCATTCAAATCGTGCATCCCATCGAGAGCTTTCCATTCGCCGACTGGAAGAAGATGCTGGCCATTCATCTCGACGGCGCGTTTCTGACCACGCGGGCCTGTCTGCCGCACATGCAAGCCTCGGGTCGGGGCGGCAGCATCATCTACATGGGCTCGGTGCACTCGAAGGAGGCCTCGGTGCTGAAATCCGCCTATGTGACGGCGAAGCACGGCCTGATCGGCTTGTGCAAGACAGTGGCGACGGAGGGCGGAAAACACGGCATCCGGGCCAACGTCATCTGCCCCGGGTTCGTGCGCACGCCGCTCGTCGAGAAGCAGATCCCGGAGCAGGCTCGCGAGCTCGGCATCAGCGAGGAAGAGGTGGTCAAGAGCATCATGTTGAAGGAGACCGTGGACGGCGAATTCACCACGGTTGCCGACGTAGCCGAGATCGCTCTGCTCTTCGCCGGATTTGGCTCGAACGCTCTCACCGGGCAGTCCATCGTCGTGAGCCACGGATGGTTCATGCAGTAGCGCAAACGACCGAGTTGGCAGTCGAGGCTTTGGAATTGCCACAGGTGCTCGCGCGGGAGTCGGAGCCACAGCCCCGGTACCGAGTGCTGGCTATAGCCCGTAATTGACCCAGACGGCCCCATCAAAGCGGCGGACTGACGCGATGCAGCAATTCGGGCACAAAAGGAGCGAAGCGGACACAACCACTCAAGCTGAAGACAGGACAGTCGCCATCTGCTATGGCTGTCGACAATTACGCGAGTAGAGCCGGTTCCTAGGCACCCGACAGGCACCAAATCGCACTCGATTGAAAGAACACGTGTTCGCAATGGGTTATCCGGCAAGAGCATCTGAGTGAAATTCAAAGGCTCAGAACCGCCGCTTGATAAATCGGAAAAATTCGGTATCGAATGTTTGATGGATGGCAATGGCATTCAAGAGGTCGGGGTTCGACTCCCCCTGGCTCCACCAAGCTCAGCAATACAATCAGGGGAGATACAATCAGGGTTACAGAGTGATGACGACTTTTCCCCGAGCGTGTCCGGCTGCGATGTAGCCGAGGGCCGCAGCGCTCTCGTGCAACGGGTACTTCCTGTCGATGACCGGTGTCAGCTTCCCGGATTCGACAAGCTGCTTGAGAATGACAAGGTCCCGATGATTCGGGACCGAAAGATACCGGCGCAGGTTTTGGCGCACGAACGGTGATAACGCGAGCGGCTTGACCAGGCGAACCAGCATGCCGATGCCGTGCGCCCCCGTGCCGCTGTTGAGGATGAGAGTCCCGCTGGGCGCGAGCGCGCGTCTGCAGTCCGACAACGAGCGGTTCTCCACGTTATCGAGGATGAGATCATAGCGCTTGCCACCCTGAGTGAAATCCTCCTGGGTGTAGTCGATCACACGGTCCGCGCCGATCGAGCGGACCGTGTCCGCGTTCGTCGTGCTGCACACGCCGGTCACTTCCGCCCCTAACGACTTGGCAATCTGCACGGCGAACGTGCCCACGCCTCCCGACGCGCCATTGATCAGGACCTTCTGCCCTGGCTGTACCTTTCCCACATCGCGAAGCGCGTGGAGGGCGGCGAGCGCGGAGGTCGGTACGGCCGCGGCCTGCTCGAACGTGAGGTTGACCGGCTTGAGCGCCAGCTTGTCTTTTCCGGCGCACGCATACTCGGCGCAGGCGCCATTGCATGCGCCGAACACCTCGTCGCCCGGTCGAAATTGCCTCACGTTGGTGCCTACCGCCTCGACCTGCCCCGCCACGTCGAATCCGGGAACACCGTGTTTTGGTTTGAGCAGCCCGGTAACCAGGCGCATGGCGAACGGCGCGCCCCTCACGCCGAAGCAGTCGCCTACGTGGAGGCCCGCTGCGCGAACGCGCACCAGCACCTCATCGTCCTTGACGACCGGCAGGTCGATGTCCCTGAGACCGAGGACATCGAACGAACCGTATTGGTCGTGGACAATCGCCCGCATCTCATCGCGCCAGCAGCGCCAGGGCGAACGGGACGAGCATCGCCGTCAGCAGCGCATTGAGCCCCATGGCGATCCCGGCAAAAATGCCCGCCACCTCGTCGACCTGAAACGCGCGCGCGGTGCCGATGCCGTGGGAGGCGAGCCCGGCTGCAAAGCCGCGGGCGCGAAAATCGCGCACGCGAATGAGGTTCATCAGCGGCGTGACCAGGATCGCGCCGATGATGCCGGTCAGGATCACCAGCACCGCGGTCAAGGCCGGATCGCCGCCGAGCGCCTCGGTGATGCCCATGGCGACGCCCGCGGTGACGGATTTCGGCGCAAGCGCGATCAGCACGGCGTTGGGCGCGCCGAACGCCTTGGCGATCAGGATCGCCGACGCCATCGCCACGATCGAGCCGGCCAGCAGCGCGGCCAGCATCGGCACCGCGGCGCGCGCCACCGTGGCGCGGTGCTCGTAGAGCGGAATGGCGAGCGCGACGATCGCCGGGCCGAGCAGAAAATGCACGAACTGCGCGCCCTCGAAATAGGTCGCGTACGGCGTCGCGGTCGCGACCAGCACCGCCCCGATGAACCAGATCGCGTGCAGCACCGGGTTGGCCAGCGGGTGCCGGTTGGTCGCCGCGGAGATCCGGTCCGCCGCGAGGTAGGCGACGAGCGTGACCGTGAGCCACAGCAGCGGCGTGCGCGAAAGATAGACCCAAAGCGCAAAGCTCTCTTGCTTCATGGCGCCTCTCCCGGAACACGGAAGGCGCGCGCGGCGAGAACGAAGACCAGGACGCTAGCCAGCAGCGCCGCGATCGTCGAGAGCACCAGCGAAGTGGCGAGCGCTACGCCATAGGTCGCGAACACGTCGAGGCGCTGAATCACGCCGACGCCCGCGGGCACGAACAGCAGGGACAAGTGCGCCAGCAGCCCCTTGCCGGCGGTCTCGAGCGGATCGTCCCGCCCCGTTGCCGAAACTGCGGCGCGGAAGCGATCGCGCAGCGCCAGGATCGCGAGCAGCAGCACCATGCCGAGCACCGGCCCCGGCATCGGCAAGCCGGTGCCGCGGACGACGACCTCGCCCACGAGCTGACAAATCAGGATCACGGTCAAGGCAAGCACCATCGGAAAGCTCCCAGAATCGCGGCAGTCATGCACGATGGTACACGTCGTCTCGGGTCCGGATAAATCCGCAACGTCTCGCGAGAGGACGTATCGAGGACCGCGGGTGGTCGGGTGATCGCGGCGTGCGGAGTTGAAATGCGCGACAGGCGGCTCGGCGAATGCCGCGGCAACGCGGGGGGCGAGACCAGCTAGGCCGCACGCATCTCGCGAATGAAGTGGTCAATCTGCTCGCGCAGAGTGCCCGACTGCGACGTCAAATCCACCGACGCGGCCTTGAGCTCGCTGGCCTTCGCCGCCGCCTCGGCCGCTTCCTCGGTGACGCTGCTCACGCTGCCGTTGATCATCTGCGCCCCGGAATATGCCGCACTGATGTTGGCGCTGATGTCCTGGGTGGCCGCGTGCTGGCGTTGCACCGCGGCCGCCGTCCCGGCCGAAATGGCATTGACCCGCTCGATGGTCGTCGAAATCGAGCCGATGGCGCCGACGACCTCGTTGGTTGCGCTCTGCACCATGTTGATCTGCGTCGAGATCTCCTCGGTCGCCCTCGCCGTCTGCGCGGCAAGCAGCTTGACCTCCTGCGCCACCACCGAGAAACCTCTACCGGCATCGCCGGCCCTGGCGGCTTCGATGGTGGCATTGAGCGCCAACAAGTTTGTCTGCGCGGCGACCGCGCTGATGAGGCCCAGCACCTCGCCGATCTTGCCCGTCGCGTCTCGCAATGCCTCGATTTTTTCTTCGATCCGCGTGGTCTCGGCCACCGCCTGGCGCGCGACCCGCGAGGCTTGCGAGACCTGGACCTCGATCTCGGAAATCGACGCCGTGAGCTCGTCGGTCGCGGCTGATATCGTCTTGACGTTGGTGGTTGCGTCGGACACGGCGATGCGCGCGGAATCCGCCTGCCGCGTCGTGCGCTTGGCCAGATCCGCCATGAGGCCGGCATTGCCGGCGATGCCCGCCGCGGTCCTTGCCACCTCGTGCGCAACAGCCTTCACCGAGCGCTCGAGTTGAGTTGCCAGGTCACGCAAGGCTTCCTGGCGCTCGGTCGCCGCGGTTGCCGCCGCCTGCTCCCGTTCGCGCAGCAGCGCCTCCTCTCCGGCGCGCTCCGCCTCCAGCGCGGCCTTGGCCGCGCCCAGCTCATCGCGCGCCATCTTGCGGGAAATCAGCACGAACATCAGCATTGCCGCCGCGATGAGCACCAACGCCGTCAGCAATATCGCGAGCGAGGAAGAGCGGGCCCCAGCCATGATACGTGCCGAATCGGTGTTGTCCCAGGTGAGGCTCGCGCGAAAAAGCGGCGTACCGCTCGGCGCTTTCACCACGACGCTGCCGCCCAGGCTTTTGCTCGGGTCCGGGAGGCGGTAATGATCGAGCTCGCTCAGCCGGCGCGTCCCGTCCGCGCTGTCAAAAGCGACCTGCATGCCGAGCCGGTCATCGAGGTTGCGCAGGGCGTGCAGCGGATCGACGTGAAGCGCCAGATAGCCGAGGAGCTTGAGACCGCCGACGGGTACGACGATGGACAATCGCGGTTGATCCGCATCGATCCAGACGTGACGCAGCTGGGCAAACCGGTCGTTGCCCTGCCGGGCCGCCAAGAGACGGGATAGTTCGACGGGACCGCCCACGCCGCCGCCCGCGTGCTCGGCCATCAAGGTGCCGTCGACGTGATAGACGGTAATGCCGAGAAGCGAGATCCGGCCCGACGTAACCACGTTGCGACGCGAGGAATCGGGGATCAGCCGTCTAAGCTCATCGGCCGCCCCGGCTGCGACGGCTTTGCGAAGCGGAGCCTCCTGGGCAATATCGGATGCCAGGTCGCCCACGGCGTCGGCAAACTGCTGCCATACCAAGTCGGCGACGTATCGGTTGACGATGTAGCCGACATGGCCGAGCTGCGACTCCTGCGTCGCCCGTTCGTAACGCACCATGGCGAAATACACCGCCGCCAAGGCGGACATGCACGCGAACATCGCCAACGCAATGAGAACTCCGAGAAACCTGTGGCGACGAGCCATTGCGGAGGATGGTCCCGGCGTCCGACGCGATCAGCGAACCAGCGGCAAATGTCGGTCCCGCCATTCCTGGAGCCCGAGCGCGTAATAATAGACTTTGGTGTAGCCCCACTCGACGGCTCTTGCGCTTGCCTTGGCCGCCCGGCCGCACTTCACGCCGTTGCAATAGAAAAGAACCGGCGTGTCCCTGGATTTGACGTGGCGAGCCAGGGTCGCCTCGTTGGCGATGTCGGTGTCGATCAGGTTGATTGCGCCTTCGATGTGACCGGCCTCGTAGTCGGCGACCGTGCGATTGTCGACGATGACGACCTGATCCGTCTTCTGGACGAGGTCGATGACGCCATCGGCATTCACGGTGCGCGCGCCCTGGATCTCGAGCGGCGCATCCTCGGCATGTGCCGCAGCCAGCCCGAACGCCAGAGCGATCGCCATGGTCAAGAATAACAGCCCGCGCATGGGATATCCTCTCCGGGTTCGAGCATGCCCGACCCCGCGCTGCGGACGCATTGTGCCGCTCAAGCCGAGAACTATTCCGATTTCGTAAACAAACCGCGAATGGCCGGCGAACCCCGCCATTGATATTTCTCAATGCCGGCGCCGCGGCGCCGCTCATCCTCGTTCCAGGAGGGATGTGGCATGCGCACGACCGAATTCGAGAGCACCGACCGGGTCGCCGGGGCGCCGGCGCTGTCGGTCTCGCCCGAAAAGGTGTTCTACATCATCGCCAAGGCCCGCGAGTTCGACGTCAAGGACGTGGTCACCGATCCGGATTCATCCTCCAACGCCGCGGACGACGCCATGCTGTCCGTGCTCGAGGATCACAACGACGATCCCGTATTCGACGAGCTCACCGGCTTCATCAACGCGCTCGACGAGGACGAGCAGATCGACCTCGTGGCGCTTACCTGGTTCGGGCGGGAGGACAACGGGGTGGAGGATTGGGACGAGCTGCGCACGGAGGCCTCACGTGCCCACAATAAGCGCACCGCGGCCTACCTGCTCGGCATGCCCTTGCTGGGCGACCACCTGGAGGAGGCGCTCTCGCAGTTCGGCTATTCCCACGAGGATTACGAAATGGGCCGGCGCTGAGGCGCTCGCGGCCCAGGGCGGGATCATCACGCAAGAGCGCAGCCGCAAACGCTTTCCCCCTCCTTGCGGGAGAGGGTTTCCGAGCGTGCCTCCGCGCCGAAGCTCGCTTCCAGCAAATAAAATCTCAAGCGCTCGCCGGCAGGATTGTCAGGTCGGTGTCGCTCGGCCGGATGCCGCATTGGGTGATCATGCAGTGCACCTGGCCGCGGTGGTGGGTCTGGTGATTGAAGAAATGCGTCACCAGGATCCATTTCGGCCGCGTGATCTTCTTTTGCGCCGCGCCCGAAAACCAGGTCAGCTCGCCTTCGAGCCAACGCGGGTCGAGCGCTTGCGACCAGCGCACGATCACCTCGTCGAAGCTTTCGCGCTCGCGCCTGAGGTCCTGCCAATCCGGATAATGGCCGGTGGATTCCTTGATGCCGCCCGCCGGCTTGTCCGTGCCGGCGAACCGGTGCATCCAGGTGCGGTCGCCCCACAACAGGTGATTGAGCGTTCCGTGGATCGAGCCGAAGAAGGCACCGCGCTCGCGCTTGCGATCCTCGTCGGACAGCCGATCGGCGCAGCCGTAGAGATTCTGGTTTTGCCAGCGATTGTATTTCGCCATCCTGTCCACGAATGGCTGGTCGATCATGGTCTACTCCTTCTCATGCGCTGCGCGCCGCCTTGTCGCGCGCGTTGACCTGCTGGATCGCCTCGCGGGCGGCCTTCCATTCCGCATCGCCCCATTCGCGCAGATCGTAGAAATTGCCGCCGGTCGCCAGCGCATTGGCGCCGTCCATCGCGATGGTCTGGCCGGTGAGCCAGTCGCAGCCGTCGGAGAGCAGGAAGGTCGCGAGATTCTGCAGCTCCTCCATGCGGCCGCGGCGGTCCATCGGGTTCGCCCGCGCGGTGCGGCTCGCCGGCATCTCGATCGGGCGCAGGCGCTTGCCCGCGCCTTCAGTGGGAATTTCGCCGGGCGCGATCGCGTTGAGCCGGATGCCGTAGCGGCCCCATTCGGCGGCGAGCGACATCGTCATGGCGTGGATCGCGGCCTTGCTCATCGCCGAAGGCACCACGAACGGGCTGCCGTTGTGGATCCAGGTCACCACGATCGAGAGCACGTTGCCGGGCTTTTGCGCCGCAATCCAGCGCCGGCCGACCGCGTGGGTCACGTAGAACGTGCCGTGCATGACGATGTTGGCGATGGCATCGAAGCCGCGCGATGAGAGATCCTCGGTGCGCGAGATGAAATTGCCGGCCGCATTGTTGACGAGGTCGGTGAGCGGCCCGTGCAAAAAAATATCCTCGACCATCGCGTCGACCGCGGTGGCGTCGCGGATATCGATGCCGTAGCTCTCGACCTTGCCGCCGTGCTTTGCCATCAGCTCCGCCGCGGTCTCCTCGCACACCGACTTGCGCCGGCCGCAAATGATCACTTCGGCGCCGAGCGCGAGAAATTTTTCGGCCATGCCCTTGCCGAGCCCGGTGCCGCCGCCGGTGACCAGGATGCGCTTTTGCCGAAACAAGCCGTCGGTGAACATGAAATCCCCTCCCTCACCATCCCGGATTTCACGGCGCTGCGCGCCGCTCCATCCAGGCTACGAGATTATGTTCGCCGCGCCGGCGTGCCGCCCTCGCCGAGATCCCAATAAAGCCCGGCCATGAGCCGCAAGCCCTCGCGCGCGAGCACGAGCGGCAGGTGCTCGTTGGGCGCATGCTGCGAGCAGCCCGGATAGGAATGCGGCACCCAGATCGTCGGCAGGTCGAGCAGCTCCGCGAACACGTCGTTGGGCAGAGCTCCGCCGGTGCTCGGCAGGATCGCAGGCCTTTGGCCCGCGGTGCGCGCGATCGAGGCCGCCGCCCATTGCGCCCACGGATGATCCGGGTCGAGGCGGGTGGCGTGAAAAATCTCGTCGCGCGCCTTGGCGATCCGCACCATGGCAAAGCCGTGGCGATCGAGGTGGCGCCGCAGCGCCGGCAGGATTTTTTCCGGATCGACCCCCACCACGAAGCGCAGCTGGCCGCGCGCCCAGGCGTGCGGCGGCACCGCGTTGACCGGCGCCTCCGGATTGCCGGCGCTCATCGCCAGGATCTCGAACGTCGACCAGGCATAAAGCTTCTCTGCCGAGGTGAGCCCCGGCTCGCCCCAGCCGGGATCGATCGCCGGACTGCCCTGTCCGGAATGCACCTCGCAATCCGCAAGCGCGCGCTTGACCGAATCCGGAATGCCGTCCGGCACCCATTGCGGAACGCGGATCTGGCCTTGCGGGCCGACGATCGCCGCGATCGCATGGGCGAGCTCGATCGCCGGATTGGAGAGCAGCCCGCCCCAATTGCCGGAATGGTGGCCGCCTTCGCGCGCCTCGATCCATAGATCGACCGGATAGGCGCCGCGATTGCCGAGGTAGATCGTCGGCTGCTCGATCGACAGCCGCGGGCCGTCGGAGCCGATCAGCGCGTCGGCAGCAAACAGCGCGCGATGCTCGGCGCAGACCTCGCGCAGTCCCGCCGAGCCGGTCTCCTCGCCCATCTCGATCAGCCATTTGGCGTTGAAGCCGAGCCGACCGCGCGCGGCAATCACCGCGCCCATGGCGGCGATGCCGATGGTGTGCTGGCCCTTGTTGTCGGCGACGCCGCGACCGTAGTAGCGGCCGTCCTTTTCCGTGAGCACGAAGGGCGAGAGCCCCTTCGCCCAGCCCGCCTCGAGCCCGCGGATGACGTCGCCGTGACCGTAGCAAAGCACGGTCGGCAGATGCGCGGCCTCGATGCGCTCCGCGGCGAGGAACGGCCCGCGCGCTTTCGCATGCGTGAGCAACCGGCAGCGGAAGCCCAGCGCCTCGAGCGCCGGCACCATCTCGGCATCGAGATAACGCTTGAGCTCGTCGGCGCGATCGGGATTTTGGCTCGCGGTCGGGATCGCGACCCGCCGCGCGAGGTCGGCCTTGAAGCCGCCCGAGTCGAAATAGGTTTCGGCGAGCCTGATGGCGGCGTCCCTGCTCATGCGGCTGCGGTTCCTCCATCGTACAGATGGCAGGCGACCAGCCCGGCCGCGCGCACCTCGCGCGGCACCTCGATACGGCAACGCGGGCCGTGCTCGGGACAGCGCGGATGAAAGGCGCAGCCCGGCGGCGGATCGAGCGGATTGGGGAACGTGAGCCCGAGGCCGGTGTCGGGAATGCCGAGGCCGGGCTCCGGCGTGAGCACGGAATCGAGCAGCGCCCGCGTATAGGGATGCCGCGGATCGGCGAAGATCGCCTCGCGGTCGGCGGCCTCGACGATGCGGCCGAGGTACATCACCGCGACGCGGGTCGCCACATGCTCGACGACCGCGAGGTTGTGGCTGATGAACACGTAGGTGAGGCCAAGATCCTTGCGCAGGTCGAGCAGCAGGTTGAGGATCTGCGATTGGACCGAGACATCGAGCGCGGAGGTCGGCTCGTCGAGCAGCACGATCTTGGGCCCGACGACCAGCGCGCGCGCGATGGCGACGCGCTGGCGCTGGCCGCCGGAGAGCTCGCTCGGATACACGTCGGCATAGCGGGCCGGCAAGCCGACGCGCTCGAGCATGGCGGTCGCCCGCGCGCGCCGTTCCCGGGCGGTGCCGAGGCCAAGCACCGCCAGCGGCAGCGCCACGATCGCGGCCACGCTCTTGCGCGGATTGAGCGAGGAATACGGATCCTGGAACACCGGCTGGATCAGCCGGGCCAATTTCCGCCGCTCGATCGCAGTCAGATCCTCGCCGGCCATGCGGATCGTTCCGCGGTCGGGCTTCAGCAGGCCGAGCAGCATCTTGCCGAGCGTCGATTTGCCCGATCCGGATTCGCCGACGATGCCGAGCACCTCGCCGCTCCCGACGGTGAGATCGACATCGATCACCGCGCGGATCACCGGCTTTGCCACGAACAGCCGCTGCCCGACCACGAACTGGCGCGAGACGCCGCGGGCTTCGATCAGCGCGTTCATGCCGCCACCGGGCGCGCCTCGAGCACGCAGCGCCAATCGTGATCGCGTTCCGAGCGCACCGCGACCGGCGCGGCGCAAATCGCACTGGCGTGGGCGCAACGATCCCGAAATGCGCAGCCGCGCACCTCGCCGATCAGGGAGGGCACCACGCCCGGAATGGCGCCGAGCCGCGCGCCGGGCGGCGTCTTGCCCGGAACCGGGATCGAGGCCATCAGGCCGCGCGTGTAGGGATGGCGCGGCATGCCGAACACGGCCGCCGCCGTCCCGGACTCGACGATCTCGCCCGCATACATCACCGCGACGCGGTGCGCAGTGCGGGCGACGACGCCGAGATCATGGGTGATCAGCAGGATGGCGATGCCGAGATCGCGCTGCAGTTCGACGAGGAGGCGCAGGATCTGCGCCTGAATGGTGACGTCGAGCGCGGTGGTCGGCTCGTCGGCGATGAGCAGCGCCGGCCCGCACATCAGCGCCATCGAGATCATGATGCGCTGGCGCAGCCCGCCGGAGAGCTGATGCGGAAACTGGCCGAGCCTTTTTTCCGCGGCCGTGATGCCTACCTTCTCCATCAGCTCGACCGCGCGATCGCGCGCCGCCTGCCGGCCGGAGCCCTTGTGGCGCCGATGCACCTCGGCAAGCTGATCGCCGATGGTGTAGGCCGGATTGAGCGCGGTCATCGGCTCCTGGAAGATCATCGCCATGCGGTCGCCGCGCAGCTCGCCGAGCCGGCCGGTCGAAGCGCGGTCGAGATCCTCACCCTCGAACCGGAAGCGCCGCGCCGTACGGCTCGCCGCTTGCGGCAGCAGGCCCATCAGGGCGAACGCGGTCATCGATTTGCCGCAGCCGGATTCGCCGACCAGGCACAGCGTCTCGCCGCGGTCGATCCGGAACGACACGTCGCGCACCGCATGCAAGACGCCGCGCGGCGTCGCGATGTCGACCACGAGCCCGTCGAGCTCGAGCAGAGGCACTTCAGGCCCTCCCGCCGCCGGGCGCGGTGACGTCGCGGATGCCGTCGCCCAGCATGTTGATGGCGAGCACCAGGATCGCCAGCGCCGTGCCGGGGATCGCGATCAGCCAGAACGAGAAGAACATGTAGACCTTGGCTTCGGCGATCATCAGTCCCCAGGACGGCAGCGGCGGCTGCACGCCCAGCCCCAGGAACGACAGCGCCGCCTCCAGCAGGATCGCGCTCGCCGCCTCGATGGTCGCCACCACGATCAGGTGCGGCAGCACGTTGGGGAGAATCTCGCCGAGAATGATGCGCCGCGTGGAAGCGCCGACGCATTCCGCGGCCGCGACGTAATCGAGCCCGCGGACCTGCTGGGTCGCGGCGCGCATCACCACCGCGAAGCGGTCCCATTTGAGCAGGCCCAGCACGAGGACGACTACCCACAGCGAGCCGCCCACGGTCGCCACCACCGCGAGCGCGACCAGGATCAGCGGCATGGCAAGCCGCACCGTGGTCGTGAACATCACCAATGTATCGACGCGGCCGCCGAAATAGCCCGCCGCGAGCCCGAGCGTGGTCCCGATCAGGCCCGAGATCGTCATGACCGACGCGCCGATCAGCAGCGAAATGCGGGCGCCGTAAAGCACGCGCGAGAGATAGTCGCGCCCGAGGTTGTCGGTCCCGAGCAGGTGGGCCCAGTTGCCCTTCTGATACCAGAGCGGCGGGATGAGACGGCGGCCGAGATCCTGCGCATAGGGATCGTACGGCGCCACCACCGGCGCCAGCAGCGCGACCAGCATGATCAGCCCAAGCAGCGTCACGCTGATCACCAGCCCTTTGTGACCCAACAGGCGCCGCTGCAGCAGCGCGCGCGGCGTGGGCCCGACCAGCTCCAGCAGGGGCAGCGCGGAAATTTCCGTCATTCATCCCACCCTGATGCGCGGGTCGAGCCAGGCGTTGACGAGGTCGGCGCCCAGCGTCAGCCCCACGTAGATGAACGACAGCAACGTGACGATCGCCTGCGTGACCGGCAGATCCAAATGCGTGATCGATTGATACGCCAGATAGCCGAGACCATCGAGCGCGAACACCGTCTCGATCACGACGGAGCCGCCCAGCAGGAACCCGAGCTGAACGGCGGCGAGCGCGACGATCGGCACGAGCGCGTTCACGAGCGCGTGCTTGAGCACGATGCTCGGGCCGGAAAGCCCCTTGGCGCGCGCCGTGCGGATGTAATCGGAGGCGAGTACCTCGATCATGCCGGCGCGTGCCAGCCGCATGAACGGCGGCGCCACGTAATAGCCGAGCGCGACCGAGGGCAGGACGAAATTGGCCCAGGTCTCGCTCCCCGACACCGGCAGGAGCGGGAGCATCACCGCGAACAAGAGGATCAGAATCAGGGCAAAGAAGAAATTCGGCAGCGCCTGGCCGACCACGGCGAGCGCGAGGCAGGCCCGGTCGATCCAGCTGTTGGGAAAAATCGCGGCGACGATGCCGAGCGGGATCGAAAGCGCCAGCGCGAACAGCAGCGAGAACATGGCGAGCAGCGCCGTAGTCGGCAGCTTGTCGCGAACGAGGGCGAGCACGTCGGTCTTGAAATAGAGCGACTGGCCGAAATCGCCGTGCGCCATCTTGCCCATCCAGTCAAAATATTGCACGACCAGCGGCCGATCGAGACCGTAGATGCGGCGAATGTTCTCGATGTCCTCGGCGCGCGCGCCTTCGCCGGCAAGCGCGGTCGCGACATCGCCCGAGGCCCGCAACAGCAGGAACGCGATCGCGGAGACTGCGATCGCGACGAGGACGGCGAGGCCGAGGCGCTTTAGAGCGAAGCCGAGCATGAGGGATTCCTCAAGCTCGGGATGTCACGTCTCGGGATCCCGGCTCGCGCGACCTCGCAGAACGCGCGCGGGCGCTTGGCCAGGATGATCGCTGCGCGATCATTTCCAGCGCATCTCCCAGAAGCGGGGGACTTCGTCCGGGTAGGCGACGAAGACCAGATCCTTGGCGGCAACGTAGAAGACGGGAATCGAATACAGCGGCAGCACATGGGCGCGCTCGGCGATCAGCCCCAGCGCCTTGGCGTAGGCCGCCTTGCGTTCCTGCGGATCGACGACCGAATCGCCGCGATCGAGGAGCTCGCGCACCTCGGGATCGCGGCCGGTGTCGTCGGCCTGCCACTTGTGGAACACCGACACGCCGGCCGACACGTCGTTGATGGAGAACGAGCCCCAGGTCCAAACTGCGATCGGCGCCTTGCCGGCGCGCACGGCGTCGCGATGCGCGGCGTATTGCACGAACCGCAGATTGGCCCGGATCCCGACCGCGTGCAGATAGCCGATCATCGCCTCGAGCTGATCGCGATCGCGGTAGCCGTAAAGATCGACATCGAAGCCGCTCGGATAGCCGGCTTCCGCGAGCAGCTGCTTGGCTTTCGCCGGGTCATAGGCGTAGCGCGGCGCGGCCTCGTCGCTGCAGCCGAATTGCGAGGGGAAGCACGGCACGTTGAGCACGCGCGAGGTCTCGCCCACGATCGACTTGACCATGGCCGCACGATCGATCGCGTGCATGATCGCCTTGCGCACCCGCGGGTCGCGCAGCTGCGGCGCAAGCGTGCGCTCGGTCGAATCCATCTGCAGGAACGCATAGCGCATGATTTCCGCGGAAACGACCTGAAGGCTCGGAGCTCCGCGCAATTGTTGCGCCTGATCGAGCGGTACGTTCTTGATGAGGTCGAGGCCGCCCGAGAGCATCTCGGCGACCTGGGTCTGCCGGTCCGGAATGAAGCGCAGCTCGACGTTCTCGATCTGCGGCTGTGGTTTCGGGCTGTCCTTGAAATAATCCGGGTTGCGCACGAGCCGGATGTATTTGCCCATCGCGTGCTCGACCACGCGATAGGGCCCCGAGCCGATCGGCTTCTGGTTCATGCCCTGCGGCCCGACCTGGGCATAATATGCATGCGGATGGATCGCGATGGGACCGGCCAGATATTCGATCGCGGCCGGAAACGGCCGCCGGGTGACGATGCGCACGCGATGCGTATCGAGCTTCTCGACGTGATCGATCCAATCGACGTTGCTCTGGGTGGTGGCCTTGTTCTCCGGCTTGGAGACGAAATTGAGCGTGTAGACCACGTCGTCGGCGTCGAACTCGGCGCCGTTGTGGAATTTGACGCCCTTGCGCAGCTCGAGCTCGAGGGTTTTCTGGTCGATCCATTTCCAGGAAGTCGCGAGCTGACCCTGGTACTCGTTGGTCTTGGGATCGCGATAGATCAGCGTATCCCACACATGATGCGACACAATCACGCCGATGCGCACGTTGTTGAAATAGGGATCGACGTTGTCGAGAACCTGGTCGTCGGCGACGCGCAGCGCGTTGTCCTTCTTGGCGGCCATGGCCGCCGGGGCCGCGAAGCAAAGGCCGATCAGCGCCGCGACAGCCAGATGACAGACGACGCGGACCCAACGACGGATGATGCCGGCGCGCCCGATCTGTCCGCTGTCCTCGGTCGTCCGCCGGCCGTCGTCCGAACGCAACGCTATCGCGGTCATGAAATCCTCCCGTGCACGCCTCGGCTTCGCAAGTGCCGGTTCCCGCGAGTGGAAGCCGGGGCACGGCCGTAAGTCAAGCCGAGCCGGTGGCAATCGAAATCGGACTGCGCTATCGCGAGGCAGACAAGGAGCTCGCCATGCGTCTTGCGGGAAAAATTGCGATCGTGGTCGGAGCCGGCCAGAGCCCCGGCGAGGGCTTGGGCAACGGCCGCGCGACCGTGCTGCGGTTCTGTCAGGAGGGCGCGAAGGTGCTCGCGGTCGACCGCGACCTCGCCTCGGCGGAAGAAACCGCGGGATTGGCGGCCAAGGACGGCGGCGCCTGCGCGGCATTCGAGGCGGACGTCACCAAGGAACGCACGCTCGCCGCGGCCATCGCCGAGACGCGGCGGCGCTGGGGGCGCGTCGACATTCTGCACTATAACGTCGGGGTGAGCATCGGCGGCGGCGATGCGCCGCTCGCGGAAATCTCCGAGGCAGTGTTCGACCGGATTTGCGCCATCAACCTGCGCGGCGCGGTGATGGCCGCCAAGCACGTCGTGCCGGTCATGCGCGAACAGCACTCCGGCGTGATCCTCAACATCTCCTCGGTCGCGGCCTGGGAGCATTATCCCTATGTGGCCTACAAGGCGAGCAAGGCGGCGATGATCGCCTTCACCCAGCAAGTCGCCATCCAGAACGCCGAGTTCGGCATTCGCGCCAACGTCATCCTGCCGGGCCTGATGGACACACCGATGGCGGTCGACACCCGCGCGCGCGTCAGCGGCAAGAGCCGCGCCGAGGTCGCCGCGCAGCGCGACGCGCGGGTGCCGCTGCGCCACCGCATGGGCACCGCCTGGGACGTCGCCAACGCGGCGCTGTTCCTGGCTTCCGACGAAGCCAATTTCATCACCGGGGTCGCGCTGCCGGTCGACGGCGGCGCGCTGGTGCGGATCGGGTAATCCCTCCCCGAAGGGGAGGGTGGCGAGCACCGGATCTAATCCGGGGCGAGACGGGTGGGGATCTAAGTATGGCGTACCGTTCACCCCACCCCGGCGCTTCGCGCCGACCCTCCCCTTTCAGGGGAGGGATCAGCCATCACAGCTTCGCGAAATCGATCGGCTTGGTGCGGTCGAGCCTGCGGTGCACCGGCGGCAGCGGATACTTGAGCCCGGTCGCGCAATTGAACAGCAATGCGCGTTCGTCGCGGCGGATGCGGCCGTCGGCGAGCGCCGCCTTGTAGGCCGCATAGGTCGCGGCGCCTTCCGGGCAGAGCAAGAAGCCCTCCTCGCGCGCTGCCTCCTCGAGCGCCGCCGTGATCGCCGCATCGTCGACCGCGATGGCGAACCCGCCGCTCTCGCGCACCGCGCGCAGGATCAGGAAATCCCCGATCGCCTGCGGCACGCGAATTCCGGACGCGATGGTGTGCGCGTTCTCCCAGCGCGACGCGTGCTCGGCGCCCGCCTCGAACGCGCGCACCATCGGGGCGCAGCCGGCCGCCTGCACGGCCACCATGCGCGGGCGTTTCGAGCCCAGAAAGCCGATCGCCTCGAGCTCGGCGAATGCCTTCCACATACCGATCAGCCCGGTGCCGCCGCCGGTCGGATAGAGAATGACATCGGGCAATTCCCAGCCGAGCTGCTCGGCCAATTCCAGGCCCATGGTCTTCTTGCCCTCGATCCGGTAGGGCTCCTTCAGGGTGGAAACGTCGAACCAGCCGGCCTTCTCGCGGCCCGCGGCGACGATCTTGCCGCAATCGTCGATCAGGCCGTTGACCCGGTAGACCTTCGCGCCCTGCAGCGCGATCTCGCTGACGTTCACTTCGGGGGTGTCCTCCGGACAGAACACGGTGGTCCTGATGCCGGCGCGGCTGGCATAGGCCGCGAGCGCCGCCCCGGCGTTGCCGTTGGTCGGCATGGCCATGTGCGAAATGCCGAGCGCCTTGCCCATCGAGACCGCCATGACGAGGCCGCGCGCCTTGAACGAGCCGGTCGGCAGCCGGCCCTCGTCCTTCACCAGCAGCTCGCCGGCGCCGAGCCTCGCCGCGAGCTTGTCGAGCGCGACGATCGGCGTCGCCGCCTCGCCGAGGCTGACGATGTCGTCGAGTTTTCGCACCGGCAAGAGCTCGCGATAGCGCCACAGATCCATGGGGCGCGAACCAAGCGCGTCCTTCGTCAGCGCGTTGCGCACGCCGGCAAGATCGTAGCGCACCAGCAGCGGCTTGCCGGCCCGCGACAGGTTGTGGATCCGATCGGCCGGGTAGTGCTCGCCGGTCGCCGCGCATTCGAGGTGTGTGACGAACGTCGGCCGCTCGGTCGTCAGATTGTCGTCATGGGCCAGGGCAGACGTCATGATGCGCGGTAATCGGCCGGAACGGTCTCGTCTTTGGCGTGGTCCCGCATCGCATTGAACAGCGGCGTGAGCGCCACGGTGATCAGAATATTGAACACCAATGTGTAAAGCGCCGTATATCCCGGAAAGCTGTAGCCGGCGATCGTGATCGGCCAAATCGACGTAAAGCTGTATTTGATGGCCACGAAGCTGCCTTGCCCGATGCCCACGGCCCATCCGATCAGCAGCGCCCACGGGTTGAGCCAGCGCGTGTAGAGGCCGAGGATCACCGCCGGCAGCGTCTGGATGATCCAGATGCCGCCCAGGAGCTGCAGCTGAATCGCAAATTGCTGCGGCACTCCCAGGATGAACACGAGCGCGCCGGCTTTGACGACCAGCGACACCCATTTGGCCATTTGCGATTCCTCCTGGTCGGTGCAGCCGCGCCGCCAGAACTCACGATAGACGTTGCGCGTGAAGAGATTGGCGGCCGCGATCGACATGATCGCGGCGGGAACCAGCGCGCCGATCCCGATCGCCGCCAGGGCCACGCCCGCGAACCACGACGGAAACACGTACAGCAGCAGCGCGGGGACCGCGAAATTCGCCTTGAATTGTTTGAAGCCGGCGCCGTACTCCGGCAGCTTGTCGACGCCGGCGGCGATCGCCATGAACCCCAACAGCGCGATCAGCCCCAGCAGCAGCGAATAGGCCGGAAGCAGCGCCGCATTGCGGCGGATCGCATGCCCGCTGCTCGCGCTGAGAATCGCGGTCGCGGAGTGCGGATAGAGAAACAACGCCAGCGCCGATCCGAGCGCGAGCGTCGCATAGCTGCTGTACATGCCGGTGGTATAGCCCTGCGGCGCTGCAAGCAGCAGCTTCTGCGCCGGCACCGCCGCGAAGATCTGGCTGTACCCGCCGAGCTCGATCGGGATGATGATGATGGCCGCGAACACGGTGAGGAAGATCAGCGTATCCTTGACGATGGCGATCGCCGCCGGAGCCCGCAGCCCGCTCGTATAGGTGAAGGCGGCCAGGATCAGGAAAGCGACGATGAGCGGGACGTCCCCCATCATGCCTTTGCCGCCGATGCCGAGCGCGCCGATCACCACCTGAAGGCCGACGAGCTGCAGCGCGATGTAAGGCATCGTCGCCACGATGCCGGTGACCGTGACCGCCAGCGCCAGCCAACGATTGCCGAAGCGTCCGCGCACGAAGTCGGCGAGCGTGATGTAGCCGTGCTTATGCGACACGTGCCACAGCCGCGGGAACACCACGAACAGGATCGGATAGACGAGGATGGTGTAGGGAACCGCGAAGAACGCGATCGCGCCGGCCCCGAACGCAAGCGCCGGAACCGCCACGAACGTGTATGCGGTGTAGAGATCCCCGCCTACCAGGAACCAGGTGATCAGCGTACCGAACCGCCGGCCGCCGAGCCCCCACTCGTGCAGCAGGCCGAGATCGCCTCTGCGCCATCGGCCGGCCGCGAATCCCAGCCAGGTGACGAAGCCGAACAGCAGCACGAAGACGATCAGCGCCACCCAGTTCACTTCGCGCACGACTTCCCCCAGCCCAAGGTTTCTGTGCCGATGATCAGCGCCGTTCGGTCATGACGTAAACCAACGCGGTGAGCGCCGCCCCGATCAGCACCCACAACAGCTGGTACCAGTAGAAGAACGGAATGCCGGGACGGTCGGCCACGATCTGAACTTCGCCGCTGCGCGGACTCGTGAAGGTGATTTCCGCGTCCCGGATCGGGCGCGGAATCGTGCCGAGCGGACCGCTGGGCGAGCTCAGGGTCCAATCCCGGACCGGCCGCAGGGCCTTGCCGTCCACCCAGACCTCGACCCATTTGCGGTAGTTCGTGCCCGGCTTGAACAGCGGAAGGCCGACCTGGAACGGTCCGGTCTCATTGTCCACCGTGAAGCTGGTGAGCCGCGGGTAATTCGCCGGCGGTCGCAGCCGACCGAAATCCAAATACGGTTCGGCGGAATTGTAGAACGGCACCCAAAGCACGGCGATGAACGGAATCAGCAACAGCAGGTACCACCAACTCCAATCGCGGCGATGATGCTGGTTCACAATTTCCGTCATGCGGAACTCCCCGCCCCCGAGGCGGCAATGCCCGCTGGTTTAAAAGCACAGGACTTGCCCCGCCGCAATCGCAATCCGGGAACGCCGACGGCGCGGCTCGTGCCGCGCTGCACCGGCCGACCGCGAGAATTCCGAGCAGTGCGAATCTAACGGTTTTCGCCGGAGGTCGTCTCGCGGGATCCGATCGGGTTTTCTCGCAAGCCGATGGCGTTGAAAGCCGCCTTCTGCTCCTCGCCGAGCAAATCGTAGAAATGCTGCATCACCGGGCGAATCGTCTTGACCGCCGTTGCCATCGCATCGAGCCGCCTGCCCAAGACATCGAGCCGAGCCAGGGGATTGGCGGGTATGCCCGTCGGACAAGCGGACCGCAGCGTCTCGATCGCCGTAGCGGAGGCCTGCTTGAGATCATCCAGCGCGGCACGCTGGGACTCGGCCGGATGCACTTGCAGTTCGATCCGCCCGATCGACCGCTGCGACAGCACTTCCGCGTGGTCGCCGCTGCAGAAATGGGTCGCGCGAGTTCGGCGTTCGTCGGCGCGCCCGCGGCTGGTTTCCCGCTGCGACGGTTTGCTTGCGTATCCGATGGCGCCAAAGCCCGCCTTCTGCTCGTCACGCAATGAATTGTAGAAACTCTCAAGTGCCGGGCGCACGAGATCGACCGCCCGCAGCATGGCATCGAGGCGCTTTTCCATCGCATCGAGGCGCGCAAGCGGCGTCGCAACTTCGTCCATCGGGCAGGCTGCGTGCAGCACCTCGAGCGCCTTGGCGGCGGCGCTCTTGAGCTCGAGGAGCGCCGCTTGCTGCGCTTGCGTCGGCGCCACCGTCTGCTCGATCCGCTCGATCGGCCAGTCGGTGAGGCCGGGCGTGCGGTCGCCGCAGAGCTGCGCAAGATCTCGCGGCTGGCCTGTGCGCGGGCCGTTTCGGCTGCGGGTCAGCCGCGGTGGACCGCCCGACACGCCGATGCTGCCGACCGAGTCGCCATAGGGCCAGACGATGCTGTTGTAAACGTCGGCGTACGCATAGGCCCAGAAGGTCTGGTCGAAGTCGTAGGGCCAGAACGTGTAGCCGAAGATATCGTCGGAGGCGCGAGGCCAGAACAGCGGCCCGGACCATCCGGTGAATCCGCCGCGGTACCGAGGCCGGATGTAGCCGGGACCGGCGGTGCGGCCGCGCAACTCCGGCGCATTCTCACGCTCACGCAGATGTTTTGCGGGCGCGCCGGACTTGCGGGCGTGGACGGTTCCGGCCGTCTTCGGGCCGTGACCGCGGGACGGTCCCGCGGATGAACGGCCGGCCGAACTGTCGGACGAGCGGCGCGCCGCCGCGGCTCCCGGTTTTGGCCCCGCAGATCGGCGGATCGAGGCCGCCGACGAATGCGCGCCGGTCGCGGCCATGCGCGGCGCGCCGGTGCGCGACTGGGAATGAGCGGCAACGCGAGGCGCCGCCCCGCCGTGATGCGCCGCCGCAGTTCCGGCGTGCGCGGTCGAGGGCGCGAACTCGCTCGCGCCGAGCAACGCTGCGGCGATCAGGAACGCCAAGGCTCCATCGCGAGCGCCGATCTTCGACATGGCGCCAAACCTGGTCGGGTCGCCACGCTAACCCGCAATGAGCCTTTTGGTTCGGCCCGGCACGGCGCGAGCCGGGACCGCCACGGCCGAGGATGCTGATCGGCCCTCCGCGACGGCCCATTGCCGTCAGGGTCGAAAACCTCGGGCTCGAGGCCGCCGCAACGGGTCCCAGCGCATTTGGTCAGTCACACACCCAGATCCGGCGCCAATGCCAGCCCCATGGCGTCCAGACCCGTTTCACCACCAAGCACTCGTCGGCGAACCCGACCCGCGCCCCGATGAAGGCGAAGTGGCGATGGTGCCGGAAGAAGAATGCGCGGTGGCGAAAGGCGAAACGATCGTGGAAGACGGCCGCGTGGTGGAAGGCGACATTGCGGTGGGGATGACCCCAGCCGCCTCCCCAATGCCCGGGCATGGCCATGGCGCCGCTCGCCGTGGCGCCGCTCAGGACCGCGATAGCGGCCGACGTGATGACGAGTTTGCGAAGCATCGTGTTCTCCTTGGATCCTGTGGATCAATGACACGACGCAAGCTTGCCCGGCCCAAGCTGAACCGGGACTGAGGGATGCAGTCACCGGCGGTTAAAGGAGATGAACCGTCCTCGAACGTGAAACGCGGTCGACCCGCAAGCTGCCAAAAAAACGGCCCCGCCCGAGCGACCGGGCGAGGCATCTGAATCAGCGGTTCCGGTGCAAACCGGGCGGCTTGCAGCCCAGGCTGCCGACCGTACAGTTCCAGCCGGTCTTCTTGCCGTGGCTCCATCCGGGCGGGCGGTGATTAAAGCCGACCTTCTTGCCATGGCGGGAGCTGGACGTCGTCGTGGTCGTGGACGTGCTGTGCGACTTCAGATGCTTGCTGGAGTGCACGCCTTCCATCGTCGAAGTTGCGGCCTGCGCCGCCGGGGCGGCGAGCAGGGCGGCGATGGCGGCAGCGCCAGCAGCCGTAGTGATCGTCTTCAGGTACCGCATCGGACACCTCCTTTGGTTTGCAAGCCGGCCATCGGCTCCGTTCGGAATCTCGTCTGCTTCGTTCCGAAGCTGAAACCCGATGTCTCCGAAGCTTGAGCGCCGACTCGAAAGTTCCACACGTTGCGCCTCGCCATTGGCGCGAGCGAAATGGAAATAACGGCTTGTTTCGACAATTCACGAGCCGGTTTTTGGTTGCACGCGGCTATCGAATGTGAGGAGCAATTTTGTCGCGGATCGTTCATCTGTCCGCCGCGGGTCATTCATCTCGCATTCATCCAAACAGCTGTTGACAAGCACCGGGAAGCCGACACTGGAGACCCTGAACGCATGCGCGGCCGGCGCGGATCTTCGCATATGCTTTGCGATCGATTCCGGGGATGCGCGTGGTTCGGTGCAGCCCGCAAACGCGCAGCCCTCCGCCCGCGCCCTCATCACGAGAAATCGCAGTGGTTCGGGAGCGACGCGCGGGAACCGCGGCTCCCCGCAAGCCTTGTTTTGGTGCGTCGCGTTGCCATTCTGGCCGTCCGGGATTGCGGGTGTCCCGTCGGGACGGGCTTCGTCGAAGCGCTGCGCGACCTGCGATTTGCAAGGAGATTGTGCATGGGATCTCCCCGTCGTCCCCTGAACTCTACGGCCGGCCGACGCAGCGCCAATTCCCATCGACGTTCGGTCCGAGCGCTGCGCCATGAGCCTATGGATCCGACCGGACAACTGACGAAATCACGCGGGTGGGACGGGAACACGTGGAGGAGACGATGAAACGCACTGTGGCTTTCCTGCTGATCGGCGGGCTTGCAACCATGCTGGCCGGGAGCGCGCTCGCACAGGAGATCGATTGGAAAAAGGTCGACGCGGCACTCGGCAGGACCGGCGCGGCGATGCCGGGAGGGGTTCACCGCTACGGCTTGCCGCGTTCGGATCTGAAGGTCGCCGTCGACGGCGTGGCGATCAAGCCGGCGCTCGCATTGGGCGGCTGGCAAGCCGGTGATGACCAAGCTGCTCGAAGGCGGGATGGAGATCACGGCGCTCCACAACCATCTGCTGCGCGCCAATCCACCGACGTTTTACATGCATGTCGGCGGCCACGGCGATCCGGTGAAGATGGCCGAGACGATCCGGGCGGCGCTGGCGCTGAGCAAGACGCCGGCGGAGTCCGGCCAGGCCGCGTCCGCCCCGGCTTCCCCGCCCGACCTTCCGAGCGCGCAGATCGACGAGATCCTGGGAGCCAAGGGCAAGGTGGCCGGCGGGGTTTATCAGTTCAGCGTGCCGCGCCGCGATCCGATCACCGAGAGCGGGATGACGGTCCCCGGCGCGATGGGATCGGCCAACGCCATCAATTTCCAACCGACCGGCGCAGGCAAGGCGGCCATTACCGGGGACTTCGTGGTCACGGCCGACGAGGTCAATCCGTTGATCCGCGCCTTGCGAGCCAACGAAATCGAAGTGACGGCGATCCACAGCCACATGCTCAAGGAGCAGCCGCGGCTGTTCTTCGTGCATTTCTGGGCGAACGACGACGCGGTGAAGCTCGCCAAGGGCATTCGGGCGGCACTCGACAAGACCGCGTTCGGCAAGAGCTGACGGCTCGCGTCGGGACGTGCCTCGTCGGTCCGACGGGTTCGGCGGTTTGCTGTCTCAGTTGCGACGCGGCCTTCGGCGGGCCGTCGCAGGAACTTACTTATTGGGGCGACGTTACCATGGTGCCGAGCGACGTTCCCCCCAAGGCTTCTTCCCCACCCGGTCGTTCGGCATGACCCCGGTCGGATGCCGTGTGCCGACCGGGGTTTGACGTTTTGACCGAGCTTCGGCGCACTCATCGACTGAGCTTCGGCGCGCTCGGCGAGAAACGCAAAAGCGGCGATCCAGCCGAAGAAGCCTCGGTTGCGAAGCCCTCGGCCTTAACGCGCAATTAACGACATCTAGCGAGCATCGGCGAGGTTGCCCCCAATTTGTAGAAAATTGGGGGAACCTTGTTTTCCATACTGGTTTGCTCGGGCGGGAAAGGTCGCGTCGCCATGAATATCTTGATCGTCGAGGACGAAATCCTGCTTGGCCTTTTACTGATCGACACGCTTGCCGATGTCGGTCATCGGGCGCTGGGACCGGCAAGCTGCCGTTCCGAAGCGCTCGGGCTCGTTGCCGAAAGGACGCCGCATCTGGCGTTCGTCGACATCGAGCTCCGCGGCGGCGAGAGCGGGATCGAGCTTGCCGCGGAGCTGCGGCGTCGGGGGGTCGCTTGCGTGTTCGCCACGGGGCAGCCGGGGCTGGCCCGCGAGCATCGCGAGCTTGCGCTGGGGCTTATCGCCAAGCCCTACAGCCCCCTGACGATCCTCGAGGTCGTCGGGTATTTCGAGGCGCTTGGGGCCGGGGAGCGGCGGCCACGGATGCCTCGAGGGCTGGAGCTATTCGGCCCGGCTGACGCGCCGATTCCCGGCGGCCGCATCGACACGTCGCCGCCCGCGGCGATCCCGTGCGCAAGCCCAGGCCTGCTCGGCACCGCGCCGGCGCCAGGCATTGCGGCCGATCTGCCGCCGCAACCGGACCAGCGCCTTGGCGATCCCGGCGTTCTTGAAGCCGTAACCGGGTAGGCCCATATTGAGGCCGTCGGGGCGCCCAATCGGGGCCCCGGCAAAGTCGCTGATCAAGGACTTTGCAACCATGTCCCGAGTGCCGTCGCTTTCAAGCCCGTTTCTGCTTGGTTTCGACGAGATCGAGCGAGCGCTCGACCGCGTCTCCAAGGCTGCCGACGGCTATCCTCCCTACAACATCGAGCGGCTGCCGCGCGAAGGCGGCAATCCCGAGCGGCTCCGGATCACCCTGGCGGTGGCCGGATTTACCGGGGAGCAACTCGACGTGACCATCGAGGAAAGCCAGCTTGTCATCCGCGGGCGGCAGCAGGACGACAAGGCCCGGCAATATCTCCATCGCGGCATTGCGGCACGGCAGTTCCAACGGACTTTCGTGCTGGCCGACGGAATGGAGGTGCTGGGCGCGGACCTGAAGAACGGCTTGCTGGCGATCGATCTCGCGCGTCCGGAACCCGAGCGCGTGGTGAAGACGATCGCCATCACCCAGCGTGAGTGACGGAATTTGAGGACTCGACAGAGAAGGAGTCGAGGGCCATGACACGTACCATCTCTCCCGAAGCGCTGGCCGCCATCGGCGGCGGCAAGATCGCCTATGTCAAGGCGATCCGCTCCGAGGATCTGAACACGCTCTTCCCGCAGGCGCCACAGCTCGCGCCGGGCATGCAATTGTTCGCGCTGCATGCCGCCGACGGCACCCCGATCATGGTGGCCGACACCCGCGAGGCGGCGCTGGCGAACGCCTGGGACCATCAGCTCGAAACCGTCAGCGTGCACTGACCGGCACACCGAAGGCGTGATCGCCCGCGGCGATTCGGCGATCTCAACAACGGCAAGTTCGTGGGTTCCCGGATGCCCCGCAGGCGCGGGGCGGAACATCGCCTCGCTACGCCGCCCGCGGCGGCGAGAGGGTCAGCACGGCGTAAAGCGCCTCGGCATCGCGGGACTCCCGCAGCTTGCGCGCGATATCGGAATCGCGAAGCAACCGCGCGATGCGGGCGAGCGCCTTCAAATGGTCGGCGCCGGCGCCTTCGGGCGCGAGCAGCACGAAAACCAGATCCACCGGCTGGCCGTCGAGCGCCTCGAAATCGACCGGCCGATCCAGTCTGGCGAACAGCCCGAACAGCTTGTCGAGCTTGACGAGCTTGCCGTGCGGAATGGCGACCCCATGCCCGATTCCGGTCGAGCCGAGCTTTTCGCGCTGCAGCAGCGTCTCGAAGATGCCGCGCTCGTTTTGCCCGGTCAGCTTCGCGGCTCTGGCGGCAAGCTCCTGGATCGCCTGCTTCTTGCTGTTGACCTTCAACGCCGGAAGGACCGCGTTCGGCGCGATGAGATCGTTGAGCGGCATGGAACCCGGTCCGAAGATCGGCAAAGTTGCGGAGGCTGTAGGCAAAGGCGGCGGACCATAGGGACCGACCGCCACCCCGTCAATGGCCGCCGGCCACGTTCACGGCCGGCGGATCGATCCAGCCGATGTGGCCATCCGGGCGGCGATAAACCAGGTTGATGCGGCCGTGCCCGGCGTGCCGGAACACCAGGACGGGGGCTCCCGTCATGTCGAGCTCCATCACCGCTTCGCTGACCGAAAGCCGCTTCAACGCCGTCGTGGATTCCGGGCCGGAAGCTTCCGAACTGGCGCGAACTAGGCGCGGAAGTGGCTGCGGCTCTAGCGCTTCCCTCAAAATATTTTCTTGAACTACCGCGAACTAGTGTTTATCTATCCCCATGAAAGTGTAGGCTGAGACGTCTACTGGCCAACGGGGGACACCATGGCAATTCATCGACTGAACGACCGGAAGATGCGCACCTCGAAATCAGGGCTGCTGTGCGACGGCGCCGGGTTGTGGCTGCGAACGCAGCTGGGCAAGAACGGCGAGCTCAAGCGCTCGTGGCTCTTCCGCTACGGCAAGCACTGGCACGGGTTGGGCAGCCTGGACGACGTCGGCCTCGCCGAGGCCCGCGAGGCGCGTACGGCGTGCCGGAAATTGCTGCGAGAGGGCGTTGACCCGATCGCCGCGAAGCGTCAGACCCGGTCTGCCGCCGCGGTCGCCAATGCCAAGGCCATCACGTTCGAGGAATGCGCGCGGCAGTACGTCATCGCCAAGGCGTCGGAGTGGAGGAGCGCCCGCAACGGGTGGATCGAGACTCTCGATCGCTACGCGTTCCCGATCATCGGCCCGCTGCAGGTCAAGGACGTCGACACCGGCCTCGTGCTCAAGGTCATCGAGCCGGACTGGGCGACGAAGACTCAGACCATGTCCCGCCTGCGCGGGCGGATCGAGAAGATCCTGGCGTGGGCCGCCGTCCGTGGATATCGCTCGAAGGAGAACCCGGCGCGCTGGACCGGGCACCTGGCCGAGGCGCTACCGAGGAAGCCGAAGCCTGAGAACTTCGCCGCGGTGCCCTATGCCGAGGTCGGCGCCTTCATGGCCCAGCTCCGCGAGGCTCCCGGGGTTGCGGCGCGCGCGCTTGAGTTCCTAATCCTGACGGCGACGCGCTCCGGCGAAGTGCTCGGCGCGAAGTGGGACGAGGTCGACCTCGCCAAGGCGATGTGGACGATCCCGGCCGATCGGACGAAGGCGCACCGTGAACATGCGTTCCGTTGTCGCCGCGCGCCGTGGAGATCCTCCGGGAGATGGAGGGCATCCGGCATTCCGATCACGTCTTCCCTGGCCGCGGCGGTGGCCGGCCGAACGGGCTGACCCTGCGCTACGTCATGCGGGACATGGGCCGCACGGAGACCGTGCACGGCTTCCGCTCGGCGTTCGGGACATGGTCGGAGGAGCAGACCGGCTTCCCCGCCGCCGTCGTCGAGGCCGCGCTCGGGCACATCAAGGGCGACAAGGTCGAGGCCGCCTACAAGCGCGGCGACATCCTGATGAAGCGCCGCAAGCTGATGGAGGCGGCACGAGCTTCCTCCAGGACCTCATTGACGACGGCAAGGTCGTGTGGCGCCAGCTGACGCCCGGCAGTCGCACCTCGAAGGTCATCGTCAACCAGCCATCGGTCGAGCGCTATCTCCAATCCCTGCCGGTCAATCCGATCGCCCCGCCGATCCCCCCGCGATCCCGAGGACTGAAGCGCGCCAAGCGCCTCCGCCGCGTCGAGGAGGCCGCGTCATGACGTGCTGGAAACCACTGTGGCAGAGGCACTTCCTCGAGTCGGCACCGTATGCGCGAACGTAGGTTTTGGCGGAAAAGTGCCGAAAAGCGCAATGATATCAACGCCGGCTACAGTGTTTTCTATGGCGATAACCGCATTTGATTCGCTGCGCGCGCGTTGCGCCGAGTTGCAGAAAGCCGCGAAAATCGCGGCTTTTTCGATCACCATCCCGACATCCATCACCAAGTTGTTGCGCCGAGGTGCGGCGGGCTGCGGCCTCGTCCGTATGTGCGGGCGTATTTTTTTGGGGGGGCTAAGCCATGGCACGCAGTATTCACCAGCTATCGTGGAACGAGTGCAAGCGCGCCACTCCGGACAATGGTCCTCCCTATCTCGGCGACGGGGGCGGCCTCTATCTGCAGGTCCGCGGCGAGGGCAAATCGTGGGTGTTCCGCTACACGGACCGGCGCACCAGCGACGAGCACTGGCTCGGACTCGGCTCGATGTCGACCTACGACAACGAGGCTCGGGAGAAGGCGCGGAAGTGTCGCCAGCTGCTTGCGGAGGGCAAGGACCCGAAGACCGAGCGCAAGAACGAGCGGGCCGAGGCCGCGCACCGGGCCGGGTGCGCGAGAACCGTTAAGCAGCTGTGGGACGAGTTCTACGACGTGCACATCAAGTTCCTGAAGGAGAGAGAAGGCCTGACTGGGGTCATGCGCAAGTATGTGCTGTCGAAGATCGGCAATATGCCGATCGCGAAGGTAAAGGGGATATCGTCCTCCAAAGCGGGCCCGGTCGCATTGGGCTGAAGGACTTGCACGAGACGAACTATCCGACCGGAAAACGTGTGCGCCAGTGCCTGGCCCGCATGTTCAGCCAAGCGATTGACAGCGGCTATCTTGGCGAACCTAAGCCGCAGAACCCGTTCACGTGGGAAAGCATGAAGCACGTGCTTCCGAAGCAAAAGCACGTTCACGAGACTACCCCTCGCCCGGCTGTTCCCTTCGAGGAGATCCGTGAGTTCATGCAAATGTTGCGCGCCTATCGGCCGCTCAAGGGCCGGCCGCGTCTCGATGGAATACAACATCGCGCGGAGCGTCCCGTGTCCGCCCTGTGGCTCGAATTTGTGGTGCTGAGCGGCGTCAGGATCGGCGAGGCGGGTCAAGCGACATGGTCTGAGATGGAAGGGCTCGACGGTCCCAAGCCCATCTGGCGCGTGCCTGCCGAGCACCACAAGCTCGGCCGCGGCGACCACATCATCCCGATCACCAAGCCGATGCTCGACGTCTTGGTGGAGATGTATCGGCGAAATGGTGCCGAGGAGAGCAAGCTCGTGTTTTCGGGTCCGAACTCGGGTCCGAAGAACCCTATGAGCCGTGTCAACATGCAGGCGCTCCTCCGACGCCTGAAGTGGAAGGAACACATCACTGCGCACGGCTTCCGATCAACGTTCACCGGTTGGGCTGTGAAGGAACAATGGCAGTATGAGTTGATCAGCCGGCAATGCGGCCGTATCCCGCACGGCGAAGTCTTCGAGAGATATTTCCGGGAGCCAATGGTCGAGGAGCGAAGGGCGATGATGGAAGCTTGGGGCAGGTATTGCTCGCTCCCGCCCGCGGAGGCGGGGCAGGTTCTGCCGATGCACAGGAGGAAGACCGCTACATGACCCAGATCGAGATGGCTCGCGCGAAAACCGCGCGGGTTATTGAGCGCAAGGACGTCGCCGCCCCGGTGCAGCCCATCTTCTGCAGCGTCGAGGCGGCGACCGTGATAATCGCGAGGAGCGAGCGCTTCGTGATTGACGCCATCGCCCGCGGTGTCATCCAGGCGAAGAAGTCCGACCGGCGCACGTTGGTGCTGGTGCAGTCGCTATATGACTACGCCAACTCGCTGCCGCCGGCGAAATTGACTCCTGATAATCGAGAGCGGCGCAAACGAAGCCGTTGACACCACCGACGCACCGTATAGGTTCGGAGTCGGAGTTTCGGCCGTCGTCCTCTGCCCGTTAGCCTGCGAGTCGACGCGGGGCCCTTCATCGGCATCGGGCAAAAACGGCCACAAGAGCACTTGCATTCGCGATCCCCCGCCGTAACCAACCGGGCAAACGGTCCTTCGCGAACCGACGGTGCACAGCGGGCCAGGATCGACAGCTGGCTAAACCGTTGTTGGGGAAGTCGCGCGCCCCGGTCCTGAGACAGCACGGGTCATCCGTCATCTCGGACAAAGGAAAACCCCGGGAGGAGTGCTCCGGCCCATTAAATCCAGAGGATTGCACTGTCAAAGTGGTGTAACGGCGCGCATTGGCGCCAAAGGGCTTTTTGGCAAAGTGTCAAAAGCAATCCGTTCGGAATGTCCGGTTTCGGGCCAATATCGGCCTTTCGTCTGCCGTCGGGAAAGGTCGCATAAGTGCCAATAGGGGACACTATCACTCACTCGATGATTTCGTCGGCGCGGGCAAGCACGGATGGTGGCACGGTGAGGCCGAGCGCCTTCGCCGTCTTGAGGTTGATGACCAGTTCGTATTTGGTCGGCGCCTGAACCGGCATGTCGGCGGCCTTCTCGCCCTTGAGAATGCGATCGACGTAGGCGGCTGCGCGGCGGTACTGGTCGGGATAGTAGGGTCCATAGGAAATCAGGCCGCCGGCACTTGCAAAGTAGCCGAACGGATAGACGGCAGGCAGGTTGTACCGAGCCGCGATCGTCGCAATTAAAGTGGGATGGTTCGCGCCGAAGCCGCTGGCTGTCACGACCAAGCCACCGTTCGGATCGCGCGCGAATGCGGCAATCGCGCTTTCGACATCGCTCGCGCTGCGTACGCCGATGGCGCTCAACTCGATGCCGACCGCGGCGACGGTCTGAATTGCGGCGAACTGTCCGATGCCCGATGCAACGTTGGCATCTCGCAGCACCGCCACGCGCGTCACCTGTGGTGCAATCTCTTTCAGCAGCTCCAACCATTTTGCCGCGATTGCATACTCGAAGACGGTAAATCCGGTAGCATTGCCGCCTGGACGTGCCATGGTTGCAATCAAGCCCGAGCCCACCGGATCGATGATGCCGACGAACACGATTGGCAGGTCGCGCGACGCGCGTTGCAACGAGGTCACCACGTCGGTCGTGGCCGCCAAGACGACATCCGGAGCAAGCGAAACCAGATCGGCCGCATATTTGCGGTAGCGATCCCGATCACCGCCACCCCAGCGCACGTCGATGCGGGCATTGCGGCCTTCAGTCCATCCCGCTTCTTGTAGCCCCTGGCGAAAGGCGGCGAACAAACTCGAACTCAACGCATCGCCCTCTGACAAATTTAACAGCACGCCAATGCGCCGCATGCGCTCGCCGGGCTGAGCGCCTGCTCCGAGCGGCCACGCCACGGCCGCGCCGCCGAGAAGACCGATGAACTCGCGCCGCCTCACGGCTCCCCCGAAACTCAGGACAAGGCATGTTGACGCTTTAGGATAGCACCTTAAAGGGCCCAAGCCGATGTCCGCTAAGGGTCTTGTGTCACGAGTATCGCCGGTCCACACGGCGGTGCGCAACTGTACGGGAGATGAAGGAGGGCCCTTCGAGGTCGGCAATCAGGTGCTGATCTCAAGCCACCGCAAGCTGCCGTGGTCAAAAGCCATGGTAGTGAACGTTGCGGAAAAGTCGGAACAAGATTTCGACAGGTATGATTGAGAGAGGCGAGCGCAAGCGAACCGCTGCAGAAGTGTCGAAAGCGGATTAGGCGATGTCAAAACCGGGGGCTGACCCTTCCTCCGGGATCAGCTTGGGGGATGTCCTGAGACTGCCCAAGCGGCATCCGGCATGTAGGCGGCGCGAAGCTCAATCTGGCTCTTGTACGGAACGTGAGAACCTGGCCGGCGATGCCAAGGGAAAAGGTGCAA
>WNGE01001109.1_pt1 | contig 34476 bp, 28 predicted proteins | sample 5400651 | NCBI WGS metagenome assembly WNGE01 (sample SAMN13153370, study PRJNA577476) | soil metagenome | isolation source: 60 cm soil or saprolite under grassland replicate 2 | place: USA:California | collected 2016-06-15
TCGGCGGCGACAGCCGGATAGTCGCCCCAGCGGCCGTTGAGGCTGTATGCCGACACACCGCTCGCATACGGCTGAGGCGCCGCGGTGTCGCGCGCGCGGTAGGCGGCGGCAGCCTGAGCTGGGCCTGAGCCGCTGAGCTCGAGTGCCACAAAGGGAACTGCGCAGCTACTCCCGGTCGCGGCGGTCGTGCACCCGGGCAATACTCCCGGAAAGTAGTAGGCGACGTCCTGGCTCGAGGCCGCCCAGGTTCGGCCGACGTAGGCCGAGCCACTCGGCGCGACGCGGTACCACTGCACATTCGCGTAGGCGTTCGGCGTGACGCTGTTCGTTACCCGTGTCTGATCCACCGTCCTGGTCGTATTGGCCGTATAGATCGCACCATAGCGATACACGGCGCTCGACAGTCGGGTATCGCCGCTTTCGATTGCTGGGCCAGCAGGCTGCTGCGCGTCAGCCGGGATGTCGTAGAAGCCGATCGCGCCGTCACCGGCGGCGACCCAGGTTGGAGCGGACAGCTGCGGAGTCCCGGTCGCAGTGCTGGTGACCTTGCGCAGCGCCAGATTGGAACCACTTGCCCAGATTGCGTTCACCAGGTGCAGCTCCGTCTGGCCGGTCGGCGAATCGGGTGCGCTGGCAGGCTGGACCGAAAACGCGCTACTTCCATCCGGATTCTTCAAGTTCCGAAAGTCAGTGGATGTTGCCGTCGGACAGCCGCTCGGGCCTGGGTAGACCGATGCCTTGGGCAGCACGAGCAGCCGCGCATACTGGAAGCGATTGCTGCCGAACGCGAACTGATTGGACGTGATGTAGACGTTGTTGCCGTCCGTGCCCAGGCCAGGGAAGTCTGCCCAGGTGCGCGCCCCGCCTGAACCCGTGGCCGCGTCCAGTTTGTAGGTGCACCAGTCGGTGGCAGCGTTCAGTGGCGCATTGTTGCGCGACACGACGAGCGTGTAATAGCTCGTGCGCGTGCTGCTGTTCGTGGTCACAGCCACCAACACGAAACGGCCGCTGGCTTTGTCGTACAGTGCCCGGGGGTCGAAAACAGACGCGCCCGGCAGATCGAACAGGCTTTGCAGGCTGACAACCCCGGGCCCCCACAGCGCGCCTGTGCGCGAATAGACTGCGAACGCCTCATTGACCGCGACCACAACCGACGTGGGCCCCACGGCAAGCGCGCCATCCGGTGGATTCCAACGCCCCGCATCGCTGAAATCGACCGTGGGGAACTGGGGCGCCGTTGCAGTGGCCGGGGGCGCACCTGGTACGTGAGAGGCAGCGGGCGCGGCAGCGTTGGCGCGCGCCTTGAGGAGCCCGAATGTCGCCTCGTCGACAGGGTACAGTCGCGGAACCTCGCGCACCTGACCAGGTCCGGGCGCGTGCGGACTCGCCTGCAGGCGGTGTGGATTGACCAGCACGCCAGCCGCCTGCGGCCCGTCCTCGCCGGCGACAGCAGGGTCGGCACTTGCCTGGAATGCGGCGACCGGAGCCGAACTCGCTGTAAGCAATGCGATGGCGGCGGCACCAACAACTATTCGAAAGATGTTATGAACTCTCATCAGGCATCCCCCCAGGTGGCGCGTTCGGTCGGCGTGATGCCTGCTTATCAGGCTGCACCCAACAAACGCCTACTTCACCAGGTATGTGTGGTTTCCTTCGTACAGACCCCTGGCAGTGCCACCGAACCCGGTGACGACCGCCCGCACGTGAAGCGTGTAATGTCCAGCCGCCAGCGGCGTCAACATCAGTGTTTTGGCGGCTGTTGGCTGCCACCTTTGCCGCGGCTGCGCGCTCCCCCAGTCCGACGCCTCGTAGCCGCTGCCGAGCGTCAAGTACTGAACATCGTCGCTGGTCGCAGGCTTGAACCAGCCTTCCCAGCAGTATTCGTAGTGGTCTACGGCCCACCCGTTCAGATCCTGGTCGATCCACGAGAAGGTCAGCGATTGGTTGACATTGGCTACACGGGCGATGCTGCCGACCTGAACCCCCGCTTTGAGCGTGCCGGCGCCCACGAGACCGTTGTGGATCGCGGTACGCAGCTCGTCCAGAAGCGCCATGACGGGCTGCCCAGGGCAGGTCGTGGCGTTCGTCTCCTGGTGGCCCGAGACATTGCGCATTGCGTCGCTCCAGGCATCATCCGAGCGCAGAAAATCGGCGACGGCTATGTCACTATCGACCGCCTGGCTGTCCTTGCCCGCAACAAGTGGGCGCACGAAGTGACGAGCCGACTCGAATACGGAATAGCGCACCAACGCGTCCCACATCGGGCCGCTGTTGCTGGGCATCGGCCAGTCCAGCCCGGTCGCGTCGCCCAACAGCGCGACGCCGGCGCTTCCGTAGTTATGGCTGAGGTCGTGGCCCGCGACAACGCCCGCGCTCAGCACCTCTCGAGTGGCAGCATCCTCGCCGCGCCCGTGGCGACCCTCGTACAGGTTGCCACCGTTATCCACGATCGCGTTGTAGCCGATGTCGCCCCAGCGCTTTGTGACAGCGTGATATCTGTAGATCGCACGCACTTCGGCCGCTCCGTCGGTGTAGTTGTTAGCCGTCGCGGTGTGATGGACGACGATCTTCTTGAAGGGTACGAACTGCTCTGGCCAGATCTCCTTGCCTTTGCGGCTAAAGCGATACGCCTCATTCGCCCCCCATTGCTGGCGGGCAATGACGGTGACCGAGCGGCCGGTGAGCGCGTCGGTGACCGTGCGCGTCGCGAGCGCGCTGCTGCCGACGGGCGCGGGCCGTGAATCGATCGCGGTGGCCGTTACCCGCCGCAGGCTTGGGCTGGCACCAGCGTCGGTCGAAAATGTTGCTCGGTATTGCACGAATCGAGCACCAGGGGTCGAAACAAGGCTGGCGAAGAAGTCGCCGACGGACGATTCGTGTGGCAGTGTCTCGACCCGGACCGCCGCCCACGCCGACCACGCAACGCCATCCGGGCTGGTGCGCAGCTCGAAACGAAGGTCTGTACTGTCTGGAACAACAGCCGACCAGTGCAGGCCCAGGTGCGTGAACGGCGTCGCGCTTCGGAGGACGCGCGACGTGAACACGCCCCCGCGGCTCGTACTGCGCAGCACACCGCCTTGAATGGTCACGTCTCGAGCACTGCCGAGGGGGCAGGTATTGCCGATGTCCTCCAGGTCCTCGGATCGGCTGTCGATGCCAGCCGGCTGAGCAAACGCGGCGCCCGGAGTCAACAGCGACGCGGCAGCCACAGCTGAGCCGACCGCGGCGGAGCGCTCCAGCAAATCGCGGCGGGTAAATAGTCTGGGCATGTCTACCTCCAGGCCCGGGCGTCGAGCAGGGGATTATAGTGCCCGCTCAGGCACGCGCAACGGCCCGCCGGGTTTGTCCCGGCGGGCCGTTGTGTTTGAGGGAGCGACCTGTGAACTAGCGCAATCCGATGTTCACGTAGTCCTCCGTAGCCCTGTCAAAGTATCCACGGGTGGCCGAGGTCGGTCCCCGCTGATGGCCAGCGTGGTCATCGGTGGTGGTCAACTCAAAGTCCCCACCGGCTGAACCGAACACCGGACAAGCGTCCCCTCCGGCGGCGATGCTGGAGCTGTGCAACTACCAGTAGGCGAGGGGGAGGGGACGCAGTGTGAAGTCTTCGAGGGAGCACATGGAGATTGTCAATGCCTACGCGTTGGTGGGCAGCTACCGTGGCGCCGCGGCGCTGTGCGGCACCAACCATAAAACGGTCGAGCGGTTGGTGAGTCGACGCGACGGCGCCGAGCGCCAGCCGCGCGACATGGTGCGCAACACAGCCGTGGTCGAGGGGCTGATCGCCGATCGGGTGCGCGCCAGCGATGGCCGGATCAGCGCCAAGCGCTTGCTGCCGATCGTCGAGGGGGCCGGCTACACGGGCTCCGCGCGCAACCTGCGCCGCGCGGTGGCGGCGGCGAAAGCGACGTGGAAGCGGCAGCGGCGCACGTATCTTCCGTGGGTGCCGGTGCCGGGTGAGCACCTGGTCATTGATTGGGCGACCGAAGCCGGGCGCAGATCTTCTGCGCGGTCCGTGCGTGGAGCCGCTATCGCTTCGTGCGCTTCGCCACTGATCAGACGCGACAAACCACGTTGGCGTTGCTGGCGGAGTGCTTCGCCGAACTGGGCGGCGTACCGGCGGTCGTGCTGAGCGATCGGATGGCGTGCTTGAAGGCTGGAGTGGTCGCCAATGTGGTGGTGCCGCATCCGGAGTATGTGCGCTTCGCCACGTTCTACGGGTTCCGTCCGGACTTCTGTGAAGGTGCGGATCCCGAATCGAAGGATGACGCTGCATAGTGCACCTCGTCAGGGTGATTGGATACGAGTTACACGCCAGGCGTGGCGGCCGAACTTCCAGGCGTGTTTGCGCGGGATCGGTTGGTCAGGTGGGTACAGGTAGTTACCACGATCGTCGGCCGCTTCGCCGTGCAGCAAGTCGCGGCGTCGCCAGATCTTTACGGTCGCCGGGTCGACGTTGAGCAGCGCCGCTAGCTCGTGACCCGTCAGGTAGCCACGTGCCCGCAAGCGCTCGTACCGCGGCTGAAGGTGATACGCTTTGCGCACTTCGCGCACCCGCAAGCGGGCGAACGCCAACCCCACCACCGGTCCGCACATCGCGCTCTGCCAACGTCGCGCCGATCTCGCCTTGTGTGGTCGTCCAGCAGCCGATCGATCTCGGCCACGGTGGCCGGGTCGGTCTTGCGCAGCAGCCTAATCGGCACCGGCAATGGCAGCTGGAGCGTGCGAGTGGCTCCACTCTTGAAGCGGACGTGAGCCGCGACGTGATCGGTCTTGAGCAACGTGACGTCTTCCAGGAGTAGGCGAGCGAGCCGCTTGCGTTCACGGTCCGGAGTGCGCGGGTCTCGCCACAGCCGCGGGACGTCGTTGGCCAGGTTCAAGATGGCTGCTCGCTGCTCAGCATCCAGCGTCTGCTGGGCGGCGGCGCGCTGGCGCTCGTACGTCTGCTGCGCATCGGTGAGCTCGCGGAGACGGGCATTCCACTCGGCCTCGAGAGCGTCGGCGACCAGCCGGTTATCCGGATGAACGCGCAGGTAGCGGTGCTGCGCGAGCTCTGCGTCGTGCCGTGCACGCTCGACGTGCTGGCGTCGGAGACGGTCGGCTTCCACCGCGCGTGCCTCCACCTCCGCCTGGATGGCCAACGTGGTTTCCAGGGCCAGTGGGTTGATCGAGCTGACCAGCAGCTCGCCGATCGCCGCATCCAGGGCGCTGCCATGGATTAGCTGGCAGATCGGCGCCTCGCGTTGGATCCGTTGGTGCTGGCACACGTATTCGGGGATCAGGCGCTTCCGCCAGGCGTGATAGCGCAGCGTCATTCGCTCGCCACAGCGGCCGCAAACGACCAGCCCTTGCAGAAGAGCAGGTCCTTCGCGCGGTGGACCAACACGTCGTCGCTCTTCGCCAAACGCCCAGGCGTTGGCTAACAACCGCTCGAGGTTGTGCTCAAAGGCTGCCCAGGTGATGTAACCCGGATGCGCATCACGAATGAGCACCGCCCACTCTTCGCGTGGGACCGTTCGGTACTCGTGGCCAGCGGGGGTCGGGCGCGTTTGGTGCCGACCGTACACGAAGGCGCCGGCGTAGCGTGGGTTGTGCAGGATCTGCAGCACGCGGCTGAACAGCAGCGCACACCAGACCAACTCGCCCTTGCGTGGCCCGGTCTTGACGTGGCGCGGGAACAGCAGCTCGTGCGCCTGGAACTCGCGGACCGTCGCCGAGGCCGAGCCCGTGCGGCGGAACGTGGTGAACAGCAGCCGCACCGCGTGCTGGACCTGCTGATCCGGATCCAGCACGACGCGATCGAGCGGATCGTAGGTCAAGCCAACCGGCAGCGGCAGCTTCAGCTCGCCTCGACGCGCCTTGTTCAACACGCCCCCGATCAAGCGTGCACGCAGCACGTGCAGCTCGGCCTCGCTCATCGTGCCCTTGAGACCCAACAAGAGCCGATCGTTGACTGGCTCGGGTCGTACAGCCCGTCTTCGTCCAGGATCAGCGTCCCGCTGAGCGCACACAACTCGAGCAGGCGATGCCAATCGGTCGAACTGCGCGCCAGCCGAGAAACCTCCAGCCCGAGGACGATGCCAACGTGACCGAGACCCACCTCAGCAACCAGGTGCTGATGGCCGCCGACAACACTAGCGCATGACGGCGACGCAGTGGCGGTATGACTCGCTCTTCAGGACGAAACGTCGCAGTGGTTGAGCAACAGTTCCGTATGGCCGAAAGTGGAGGGCAGCAGACATCCACGAGCTGCGCCGGGTCGTCGATGGCTGAACGCGGCGCGGGGAGGGCCGCTGGTTTTCCTGGGGAAGAGATCCCCCTTGCGGGGGCCATCTGGTGAGGCTGTCGACCCGATATTCCAGACGCAGCTAGGATAGATCTGGGCGTGAACAAGGTCGGGCACACGACATTCGGACGACTCATGGGCATTGCGATGCTTTGCATGATCCTACAGAGCCCCTTCGCCCGGGCGGCCACTGCTGCCACCGATGACCAGATGACGCTCGAACAAGCAGCCGCCACTGTCCCCGTACCCCTGAGCCGCGGCCTCGACGCTGCCCGGCTGACGCTCGGCGTCTATCGGCCGGGGCTGCCCGTCGATCTCTCAGGGTTGGGCGCCGCCAACCGCTCGGCGCACCAGCCGCCCTCGATCATGCACTGGTATGCCTTGTGGGGCGGGTGGAAGAGTGCCTTCAGTCGAGTCGACCTCGATGCCGTCTCAGCGCACGGATCGCTGCCATTGATCACCTGGGAGCCGTGGGCGGGCACTGGCCCAGACCCTGCCTGGTCACTCAAGACAGCCGTCCTATCGGGTACAAACGACGACTACATCGCGTCCTGGGCGCGCGGGCTTGCGAGCTACGGCAAGCCGGTCCTGCTGCGATTCGCCCATGAGATGCATCATCAGCCTAACTACCCATGGGCGGTAGGCGTCAACGGCAACACGGCGGAGGACTACGTTGACGCCTGGAAGCACGTTCGGGCTATTTTCCGCCAGGCGGGTGCAACAAACGTGCAGTGGGTGTGGAATCCGAACACGCTCGGCACCGCCCGCGCTGCAACGTACCAGCCGCTGTACCAGTCGTTGTACCCCGGCGATGATGAGGTCGACTACCTGGGCCTGGACATCTTCAACACTGGCCCGCTCCTCGATTGGGGCGCGCCTGCATGGCGCAGCTTTAGCCAGATCATGGCCGAGCCGTACACCGCCTTGGCGGCCATCTCCGGCAAGCCGATTATCTTGCCGGAGGTGTCGTCGACCGAGACTGGGGGCTCCAAAGCCCAGTGGATCTCGGATTTGTTGACCGTGGAGGTCGAGCGTTTCCCGCGCGTGCGCGCACTGGTCTGGTTCGACGTCGACAAGGAGCAACCCTGGAGCCTGGGTTCCAGCGCCGCCTCTCGCCAGGCCTGGGAGTCGGCATCCACCGCGCGCATCTCTCGCTCAAGCTAGGCCACCCTCACCGACTGTTCAAGTCCAGGTGAAGCCGCGGCCCCTGCTGGCTGGGCTCACACCTGTCCTTTACCTCTGCCTGGCGATTGCTTTACCGCGCAGTGCAATAAACCCTCCGCCTCGATGGGCCGGCCTCGCGCCGGGCTTGCCCGTGCGCCCCGTGCACTCACGTCGACCAATCCTCGCGGAGCTCATAGTGATTCACCCACTCCACGCTAGACGAGCGCTCCAGTCGCTCAGGGTCCTGATCAGCCTGGCGGTAGGCCTGCAGGTGGTGCTTCCCACCACGGCCGTGCCGACGTTCGCCTCGTCAGTAACCTCCATCACCATTGCCGGGACGACCAACAACGGCGGAAATCAATACGCCAGGACCGGCACCGCTCTGACACTCACCGTCGCCACCAGTGCAGATACACAGTGCCTCGAGGTCCTGCCAGCCTTTGTCGGTGACAAGACCTCGGCCACGCCCAGGTCCTCGTGGACGTTCAGCGGTACAGCGGGTGGCACGAGCGATGGCCCGCAGACGATCACCGCGACGGCATACGCGAATTTCAACAAGCAGGGCACGTGCAGTGGGCAGAACGGATCTGCATCGACGTCTTACATCCTCGACAACACCGGGCCGTCGGTCACCGCTCAGCTGTCGCCCGCGCCCAACGCGGCGGGCTGGAACAAGGCCAACGTGAATATCGGGTGGATTGCCACGGATAGCGATCCGGGGTGGCCAATGGACCGACTCCGTCTACAGACACCGTTACTGGCGAGACCGCGGGCGCAACCAAGAGTGCGAGCGCGACCGACCGCCTGGGAAATAGTGGCACTTCGTCGGTGACCCTGAAGCTGGATAAGACTGCGCCGAGCATCACCCCCAGCACGAATCCAGCCGCGAACGCCAATGGCTGGAACGATACCGACGTCGTCGTCAGCTTCACGTGTGCCGACACGCTGGCGGGCATCGACATCTGCCCCGCGGCCAAAACACTCGGCGAGCGTGCCAATCAGAGCATGAGCGGGATCGCCACCGACGGCGCGGGCAACACGGCCACGGCTGTGCTGGGCGGCCTCGGCGTTGACAAGACGGCTCCGCTGCTCGCCGGCGTGCCGACGACTGCGCCCAACGCCGCTGGCTGGTATCGCGTTGATGTTACGATTGCCTGGACCGCTGCCGACGCGCTGTCCGGCATTATCGGCGCCACGCCTGCCGATAGCACGATCAGCGGCGAAGGCGAGGATCTGTCGGCAAGCGCGTCAGTGACCGATCGGGCCGCCAACAGCACGACTGCGATCGTCCGCGGCGTCAACATCGACCGCACCGCTCCGACCACGCAAATCGAGATCGCCAGTCCTCTGGCGGGCGGCTGGTACGCGGCCGCCCCGACAGTGATGCTGAATGCCCTGGACAGCCTATCGGGCGTCGCGGCGACCTTCTATGCCATCGACGGCGGGACCCCGCAGAACTTCAGCGGCCAGTTCGTGTTCGCCCAGGGTGGGACCCATACGCTCACTTTCTGGAGCACCGACCGGGCCGGAAATATCGAAAACGTCGCTGCGCCCGGCCACAGCATCACCCTCAAGATCGACAACATCGCGCCGGTGATCAGCGGCAGCCGCGCCACGCCGCCCAACGCCTTCGGCTGGAACAACGGCTCCGTCAGCGTTGCTTTCGCGTGCGATGATGCCGAGTCTGGTATCGCTACCTGTACCAATTTGCTGTCCCTGGCGACGGAAGGCGCGAACCAGGAAGCGCTCGGCCAGGCGACCGACAACGCCGGCAATATCACTAGCGCGCTGGTCGGCGACATCAACATCGACCTGACCCCGCCAACGCTTTCAGGCGCGGCCGCGACTCAGGCCAATTCCGCTGGCTGGTACAAGGCCGACGTCACCATCCACTGGACGGGTGTAGACAGCCTCTCGGGTATCGACACGGCGAGCCAGCCGCAGGACAGTCTGACCGATGCTGAGGGTGCAAATCTGGGCGTCGGTCCGGTCACGATCGCCGACAAGGCAGGCAATCAGTCGCTGCCCGCCTCAGTCAACGGCCTGAAGATCGACCGCACGCCCCCGGTCACGCTGGCCGATGGCCCAAGCACCTGGATCAATACAGCCGCGACGGTCAAGCTCACGCCCGCGGATGCACTGTCAGGTGTCGCAGGTACCTACTACACGCTCGATTCAGGCGCACAGCAGACTGGTACGGTCATTTCGGTGGCCACCGAAGGCAGCCACAGCATTCGGTACTGGAGTGTGGACCAGGCCGGGAACACCGAGACGGCTCAGAACCTTACGGTGCAGATCGACAAGACCGTGCCGCAGGCGAAGGCCAACATCACGTGTCAGGGCATTGAGTTCGGCTATTGCCAGGGACTCAACGCACCAATTGCACTGTCGGCCACCGACGATGCGTCCGGCGTGCGAGCCATTCACTACGTGCTTGCGGGACGCGAGGAAGTCGTGGAGCCGGGCGACGCCGCCTCCGTGGCGGTTCCGTTGAGCGACGCCGAAGCGGCCAAGCTGTCATTCTGGGCGGTCGACAACGCTGGCAATGCTAGCGAGCCGCAGACGGTGGCACTCAGGGGCGATGACGTCGCGCCGACGATCACCGCGAACGTCACTCCGGCGGCCAATGCCGATGGGTGGAACAAAACCGTCGTCTCGGTGATGTTCGAGGCCGAAGACAACCAGGGCGGCTCGGGTGTTGCCTCAGTCAGTGGTGACCAGACGCTGACCTCGGAAACGGCAGGTAGCGACGTCGTCGGTTCGGCGAGCGACCGGGTAGGCAACACGGCGAGCAAAACTGTAAGCGTGCGCATTGACCAGACGCCGCCCACTATTGCGGGTGTGGCGACGACGGGGCCCAACGAAAACAGCTGGTACCGGGGCAAGGTGACCGTCCACTTCACGTGTGTCGATCGCCTTTCGGACGTGGCCACCTGCTCCGATGACGTCGTGCTTACCGAGGACGGCACCGATCTGTCTGTTGCTGGTACCGCCGCGGATAAGGCGGGCAATACGGCATCGGCGATCGTCAGCGGGATCAATGTCGATACCGTGAAGCCCGTCGTCCAGGTTGGCGGCGTAGCGAATGGCGCGGTGTACATCCGTGGCTCGGTACCGCATGCGACGTGTACCGCGACGGATGACCGTTCGGGTATCGACGGCGGCTGCACGCTCGCAGTGAGCGGCGCCTCCGCTAGCGGCACGGGCCAGATCACGGTCACCGCATCAGCCACGGACAGGGCTGGTAACCTGAGCGACCCGGCCGCGGTTACCTATACCGTCTATGCGTTCGACTTCGGCGGCTGGCAGCAGCCACTAGCGTCACCGATCCAAACGTTCAAGGCTGGCAGCACGATCCCGGTCAAGATTCAGCTGCTCGCCAACGGAAAGTCGGTCCAGGCGCAGGTGTCGCCCAAGCTCGCATACAGCACCGATGGCGTGAGGTTCGTGCCCGCGACAAGCGCGGGTGGCGCGAACGTTGGAGACGCTTTCCGCTGGGACAGCGCCGCACAGCAGTACGTCTTCAACCTGAAGACGACTGGCCTGTCGGCCGGGAAGCTGGTGCTCAAGGTCACTCTGGAGGATGGGTCAGCCGTCGACGTGACCACCCAGCTCACTTTGAAATAGAGCGCCTCCTCCACACGCACGGGAGCCCGTCGGCCCACCTGGGTCGGCGGGCTGTCGTCGTTGTTGACGCGGGCCACGCGGTCAGTCACCCAGCGGTCTGGATGCTGCACAAGCCAACTCCAGTTGACCATCCGGAGGCTCCACAGCAACACCGGCTTGATCGCCGCTTGACCGGTGCCTGACGGCGCGCCGTTAGGTCACGGTGATGCGGATGGAGCGGATGAAGCGGAGGCCACGTGTGGCCAGTATCCCGGTCGACATCGACTGGCGCTCCTTGTCGCTCGGCGCAGTTCTGCCGTTGCCCTCTCTGGCGCAGGGTCTGCCTGCAGGTGAGCGCGCCCTCGATTGGCTGCCATTGCTGGTTAGTGCAGGTGTATTGGCCGGCGTCCTGCTCGCACTGGGCGGCCTCATCCACGAGCTGGGGCACGTCTATGCCGCGCGGCGGGTCGGCCTGGCCGCGGAGTCCATCCGACTCGGGTTCGCATTTCGAGCGACCGTTTTCCCGGGCGACGTATGCCTGCCATGCTGCCGCTGGTCATCGCGGGCGTCACCGCGTTCAACCTCATGTTCGCCTTCTTCCTTTGCCTGGTGGCCTCTCCTCGCAAGGCAGTGTCGTTGGGAGAATTGGCGCACTCGCCGCGCTGCTGGCCTGGGTTGCCGCGGCAATTGGTACGGGCATGATGCTGCGCGGAGTCTCGCCGCTCGGCATGCCTGCGCTGCTGCTAGCGACGTTACCAGTCGTGACCGCGATCCTGCTGCTGCGCGAAGCGGCGACTGGTCGTGCCTCGCCGGAGCCTCCGTGACCAGCAGCCTATGGGTTGTTGCTATGTTCTTGCTGCCGGCCGCACTGGTGATGGACCAGCTGATGGGCAGGCGCCTGACAGCGACTATCCACTCGTTCTTTACCTCTAACTATCAGCGCCGTGACAACCTGAGCATATGGTCATCGGGCCGGTGAAGCGGTCCGCCTTCGATGCGTAAGGTAGTCGCTCCGCACAGATTTACGGAGGCTGAGAGACAAACTCGATGCGTTGGAATTTTTCACAGCTGGCAGCAATTGGCGCCGCCACAACGCTGCTCGTTACAGGCGCTTTGCCGCAAGCGGCGGCCGCGCAAACACTACCACCCTGTACGTTCACACTCGGCTTTGCGACTCTGACAGAGTCGATGGGCGATGTACCTGGCACCTGTCTGGAGAACGAGTACTTCAACCCCCTGAACGGAAACGCGGAGCAGCACACAACCGCTGGCCTGCTGTACTGGCGCAAGGCGGACGGCACGACCGCCTTCACAAATGGCTATCAGACGTGGCTGAACGGGCCGTTTGGTCTCCAGGTGCGGCTGAACACGGAGCGCTACGATTGGGAGCCTATCGATTCCCCCGCCCTCGCGGCGCCGCGGCCCTTCACCCCGTCGCCGACTGCGCCACCTCAGGCGGTTGACCCGCAGACGGCACCACCTGAGCAGTGGCTGGAGATTTCCAAGTGCGCCGACCTCCGCGCCGTGAACCTCACGAACGCCGACAAACGCGGTTTCGACTTTTCATGCGCCGACATGCAGCAGGCCAAGATGACTGGCGGTGACTTCACCGATGCCAACTTCACGGAGGCGAAGCTGATCGGCGCGACAATCAGCAAGAGTACGCTCTATCACGCTACGTTGACCCGAGTCGTTGGAGATTTTGCCAAGCTCAACCTGTCAAATCTCAGGCAGGCCGTGCTGCAGAACGCAAGGTTCTTCCGGGCGGATTTTTCGGGTGCCGATTTGCGCAATGCCGACCTGCGCGATGCTGACCTGAGTCACTCTAACCTGAAGGGAGCCGATCTGCGCTGTGCCGACTTGCGCGGTGCGGATCTCACGGGAGCTAACCTCACTGGCGCCAATGTGACGGGGGCGAACCTGAACAATACGCGGCAGGACCTCGCGATCATGGCCGGGACGATCGGGCTCCACTCCCCCACCTGCTCTTAGTCGCCGCCCGAAGACTACGCACGGCTTATAGCCGCCCTACACCAGCCCATGGGTTGGTGTAGGGCGGCTTTGCGTATGTGCACGTCACCGTCAGCACCAGAACAAGGTGATAAGGCCGCCCAGGCACAGACCCGGTCCGTACGGTAGATATCCACGGCCGGATTTGCGTGCCAGCAGGACGCCGAGCGCAAATACGCCACCTAGAACAACACCCAGGACGATCGCTCGCAATGTGCACGAGGCAGCTGTCGCGCCCACCATCGCCGCAATCGTGATATCCCCACGCGCGAGCGGCTCGCCGCCGCGGTACATCACGCGGCCAAGCAGGAACAGCATCAGGAAGCCGGCACCGGCGCTGGCAGCACCAACAACACTGGTCCACCACTCGCTGTTATGCACAGTCCAGCCAAAGCCGAGCCCCAGCGCCAGGCCGACGCCAGCGACCAGCGTATAGACGTATCGGTGCCGCAGGTCAGTAATGGCAATCTGAATCAACGGCAGCGACAGCAGTCCTGTGGCCACCCAGCGCCACCACTCATCGTCGACAAACCACGCTGCTACGGCCCACGCCATGGCCGCGGCGGCCTGAACCATCGGGTCGCGCAGCAGCGGCCCGTGTGCCGCCGAGGGCAGCCCATCCTGCTTCTGCAGCACATCGGTTCCCCAGGCGGAAAGCCAACCAAGCGCGGCGCCAAGCAGCGCCGCGGTAAGGCTCACTAGGACGCGTTGTTCCATTCGGCTCTTCGACATTAAGTGGTAGTCGTCCATCCGGACAACCCGCAACGACAACGGCTGCATACACGGTGCCTTACATGGGCTTTACCCACTCCCCATACATTCCAATCACGCCGCACGAGGGACAGCCAAAACGGACAAGGCAAGCAACCAGAAGCGGCGCTCGACGAATGGAAGAGCAGACACAAACGGGAAAGACGTCTCTAACGAGTCTTGTTGCCTCGCACCAATTACGTACTGAGATTCCGCGTCGACCATTGGCGCGCCGGCAACGGCGCATGGACCCCCCATTCACCTCAAGGAGAGAAACGCAAATGTTCAGCACCATCTCGAACCTCGTTATCGCCCTGCAGACGCGTCGCAGCGAAGGCCAGGCCATGGTTGAGTACGGCCTGATCCTGGGCCTGGTGTCCGTGGCCGCCGCGGCCGTGCTGGTCACCATCGGCACGGACGTCGAGGCTGTCTTCACCAGCATCGAAGGCGCGCTCGCGGGGGCCTAAACCCGTTCGTGAGCCGCTCGGTTATCTAATTGCCCGAGCGGCCAGAGCCGTCACACGTGGCCTGCATTCCACCAGGAGTGCAGGCCACGTCCTTACTTAGTGAGCCTGAACTCGGAGTCCAAGGAAATGCACACGCGTCGACAGTCTGCCCAAGCGGTGATCGAGCTGGCGCTCGTCATGCCCATCATGCTCTGGTTCGGGCTGGGTGCGCTGGATTACGGTCGCGCATTTCATACGTACCTCGGACTCACTAACGCCGCGCGCGAGGGTGCCCGACGGGCAACCCTGTTAGCCCCTGACTGTGATGCGTACGTTGTCGCGGAGATCCACAACGCGGTTCAAAACGAACAATCTGATCTCTCTGTGTCCGACAGCGCCATCGGCGTGGATTGCTCGCTGGGCGATCGTCGCACGGTGACGATCAGCAATTACCAGTTCGTGCCTGTTACTCCATTCATCGGGGGTGCGCTCCAGACAGATCCCACAGGCGTGACGTGTCCCACTGGCACGCTTTGCTTCACAACGCGGGCGACGCTGCCGGTGATGGGTCAATGATGCGCAGGTCCTGCGGGCGCGGCCAGGCAACGGTCGAGTTCGCCTTTACGCTGCTTGTCTTCCTGCTGCTCACCGCGGGCGTCGTCGATCTTGGACGCGTAGCGTGGGCCTACAACACGGTGGCTTATCTCGCGCGTGACGGGGCGCGCTATGGTGCCGTTCCAAGCCACAGCACGTCAGATATCCAGGCCTATGTCCAGAATCGCTGCTTGGCCATGCTCGGCGGGACCTGCTCCGTCTGGTCACCGGCGCCGCCACCAGCTCCGTCATCCAATACGGCCGCGATTGGTGTGACGCGCGGGACATGTGGCGGCGCGTCTCCCGTCGTTGTCACGGTGAGATACGAGGCGACGGTGGTCCTGGCAACACTGTGGTCCGGCGCGTCCACTGTACCGCTGCAAACGACCTCGCGAATGTACGTCGAATCCGCACCGCCTGGAGGCTGCCTTTCATGAAAATCATTTTCCTAGCGCTGCTGATGGGCACCGGGGTGCTGTTCGGGATGATGGCGATGGTCGTCGATCTCGGCTTCGATATGGGCCAGCAGGGCGCCATGCAGAATGCTGCCGATGCAGGTGCGCTCGCCGCGGCCAAGCTCCTGGCTAGCTCGGTGGCTAACGCAAGCCCGATCAACTATGTCGTGAGCGACAGCGACGTGCACAACGCCGCTGTGGAGTTTGCGACATATAACCGCGTTCTACCGACACCCGTTCCGACGCCCGCTCCGACGCCCGCGCCACCAACGACTGGCCTGACCGCGACTTATGAGACCGCACTGGAATATTTGCCTTGGGATGGCTCGACGTGCGTGTCGAAGAATGGCGATGGAACTCCCTATGTCACGGGGATATACACGGCCAGTAGCAGCGCCGGGCTCGTCGCCCAACTAGGCGGCACTCTGAATACGCTTCCATCCAACCAGTTGGGTAGTGTCCCGAGCGACACGTGCGGCGTCCGGGTGGTGGTGCGAATGACGCACGAGGCCCTGTTTGCGCATGCGAACGGTACCTCGACTGAGCAGGTGAGCGCGTCGGCTGCAGCCCGCGTGTTCGCGGCCAATCCGCCCACGACCTTCTCCAACGTCTGGCCAATCACTCGCTGGCTTAACGCGCCGGGCTGCACGTTCTCGCTGAACTCGGCGCCCTGCACGTTCTGGGACAGCCAGGGTCCGCCGAACGGTCCGTTCAAATTGATGGTGGATATGTCGCGATACTCCGCGCTCGTCTACCCCAACCCATTGCGACCGCAGCATATCGACGATTATGACCATACGTACCCGGGCAACTCGGCGAACCGGCAGACAGACCTGGCGAACTGGCTCAGGTACAGTTGGCGCGGCCAGCTGAACGTCGGTGATTCACGATGTTCGGTCAACAGCACAGCGATCCTGCAGTTTTCGAATTGCACCAATAGTCGACTCGAAGTGTACAACGGCACGCTCGGCAGCAACGTAGGTGACAACATGCGTGCCTTCATCGACTCCCATTCGGAAGGAGTCGACACGTCAGTCAATAATCTTGGCAATTTTGTGACAATGCACGTCTTTCTGTGGCGCTACGGTGAAGCGAACATCAACACCACAACGGACGTTGCCAGCACGGTGTGGACTAATGGTAGCTCGGCCAGTATCGAGCGAGTCATTCTCGACCAGGCGCGATGTTTTCGTTTCTACGACCAGACTGTCAGCAACAGCCAGGCAAGCGGCTATTACGTGAGCTGCCCAAGCACCAGCCCGCCGATTGAAGGCGGACCAAGCACCATCGCAAATACCGTCGGCTTCATCGACTAAAGGAGATTAAACAAGGTGAGGAAACGTGCTGGACTCTTATTGATTGCGACCGGTCTTGCACTGGCTGGCTTGACAGCCGTGCTGGTGATCGGGATCGCTCAGCAGGCCGCGAAGGCTAGTACTGCCCCGATTCGCCAGGTCGCGGTCGTCGTGGCCAGCCGCGACATTCTCGAACAGACGCAAGTCACTGCGGATGTGCTCGAGGTGAGATCGTTTCCTGCGGAGTTCGCGCCCTCAGGTGCGTTCTCGAGGCGGGACGATGTCGTCGGCAAATTCGCGCGCAGCTTCGTCCCGAAGGGTCAGATCGTCGTAGGCGGTCAGCTTCAGCTGGCGCAAGCTGCGCCCAATCTGTCGGACCGCATCCCAGCCGGCATGGTAGTCATGTGGCTACCCATTCCGGAGGTGCTGGCGAACGACAACATCCTCAAACCGGGCGACCACGTCGACGTGCTCTTGACCGCCCCGATGAAGGCCGACACGGATACCGACCGGGCGCAGAACGGCCTCAGCACACAAACCACGTTGCAGAATGTCGAGATCTACCGAATCGGTGACGACGAGCTGAACGGTCCAGCACCGGCCAAGCCGGCCGACGGTAACCAGAAGGCAGGCTCGACGAACGCGCCTATCGGCGGGTCTGCCGCCGGACGCAACGGCCGCAAAGCAATTGGTTTTGTGGTCGATCACCAGGATGCGGTGACGATGAAGTTTGTGAAGGATGCCGGAGGCACGATTGACCTCGTTACGCGCTCGGCCGAAGACCAGCAGACCGTTCGGACAGACGGCGTCACCTTGGACTCCCTGGCCGATCGATTCCGCTTCCGAATTCCGCAATCCGTTCAGCGCCCGAATGCGCCCACGCAGTCCCGCTAAGGATCACTCACATGCAGACTTCAACTCATAGCACAATCCGCGTGCTGGTTTTGCGAGGCGACTCCACCCTCGAGACCTCGGTGGACCCGAGCGCGACGGCGTCCAATATACTGCGTCACGACCCGATGCTTCGGGTGACTACCAGGACCGTTGCCGCTGACCAGGCGACGCAGCTGGCGACACGGGTTCGGCCCGACGTGATTCTCCTGGAGGCCGTGGACAATCCGGTGGACATGGTCAGTCAGCTAGATGACGCCCTGGGCGATACACCGGTTCTCGTGCTGCTGGAGGCAACGGAACAGGATCGTGCTCCAGCGTGTGTCGTTGCCGGCGCACGCGGCTGCGTTGTTCGCCCGTTCGATCTCGACGCTCTCGTCGAGACAATCCTGCAGGTACACGATAAGGCTACGCGCCGGCGGCAGCTGCAGGCGCAGCGACCAGCTCAAACGCAGAAGGCCGGGCACCTTGTTGCCGTTCGAGGCACGAAAGGTGGGGTCGGCGCGACGGCTATCGCGACGAACCTCGCGGTGTCTATTCAGCGTGGTACGGGGCTGCCCACGGTGCTGGTGGACGGGCACCTCTTCGGCGCGGATGTGCCGGCGGCGTTGAACGTGGTGCACGCTCGCTCTGTCGCCGACCTCGTGCCCCATCTCGATCGACTTGACGACGACCTGATCAACACCACGCTGGCGAAGCACGCCAGCGGAATATCCGTCCTGGCGGCGCCTACAGAGTTCGAGCAGGCAGAGTCAATTCGGGCGAGCGACTTCCATCGCGTACTTGATGCACTCCGCTCCCAGTTTGCCTATGTGGTGGTCGACTGTCCGCCGTCTGTGGACCAGATCACCCTCACGACGATGGACATGGCCGACACCTTTCTGCTCATAACTACGCCCGAGATCGCGGCATTGAAGAATGCCGCGCGCGTCGTCCAACTTGGTATGCGGCTGGGTTATTCGGAGCAGAAGATGCGGCTGGTCGTCAACCGCTTCGATCTGCCCTGGGCGATCGCGCCGTCGGAGTTCGAGCACCACCTCGAGTACCGCACGAGTTTCCGGCTTCCAAACGACACCGCGGTTGGGCGCGCGCTTACTCGCGGCGAGCCGCTCGTGGTGCTCCAGGCCAGCAGTCCAGGCGCGCGTGCGCTCAACCGGCTCGCACGCTCCGTCGTCGAAAATCGGGGCTGGGAAGGTCAGCCGCGGCCCGCGCGCCGCGGCCTGCTGAGCGTGCTAGGCTGGCGCCCGTTCGCGAGAAGCAAGCGGCCCGCGCTGCACGCCGGGCTTGAGGCAGCCTGATGGCCGGTGCACTATCTGAGCGGCTGTCAAGCGTGCGTCTTGATCCGGATGCTGAGCAGCCCGCGCGCTTCCGAGAGCCCCAGGCGGCTGAGCAGAACCGAACCGGTCCACGAAACGATCTGGCCAAGATCAAGGCGCGGATCCAGCGCGAGCTGATTGCCGAACTGGGCACCGAAGCAGACCTGAACACGAGTCAGGGTCGGCGCCAGGTCGAACTTCTGCTCAACGAACTGGTGGAGGCCCAGGGGCTATCGCTGCCACGGGTCGAACGCGCGCGCTTGCTCGAAGCCATCGTTGCCGAGGTTCTGTCTTTCGGACCGATCGAGCCACTCCTGCGCGATAGCAGCATCAGCGAGGTCATGGTCAACGGCCCGCACCAGATCTGGGTCGAACGCAGTGGAAGGCTGTCCCGCACCGACATTCAGTTCGAAGACGATGAGCACGTTCGGCGAATCATCGATCGCATCATCGCCCCGCTCGGCCGCCGTTGCGATGAGGCCTCGCCCATGGTTGACGCTCGCTTGCCAGATGGCTCGCGTGTGAACGCAATCATCCCTCCCTTGTCACTCGTAGGGCCGGTTATCACAATCCGCAAATTCTCGCGTGATCTCCTGACGATGGACAATCTCGTCCGTCTTGGCAGCCTTACGCGGGAAGTTGGCGAGTTCCTGGCGGCGTGCGTGGCTGGTCGACTGAACATCATCGTTTCAGGTGGCACTGGATCTGGCAAGACCACGCTGCTGAACGTCTTGTCGACCTACATCCCCAGTTCGGAGCGGATCATCACGATCGAAGACGCCGCCGAGCTCCAGCTACGGCAGGAACACGTCATCACGCTCGAGAAGCGGCCGGCCAGCGTCGAAGGGCGCGGGGAGGTCACTATCCGTGACCTGGTTGTCAACGCGCTACGCATGCGACCCGACCGATTAGTCGTCGGCGAGGTACGTGGACCAGAGGCGCTAGACATGCTGCAGGCGATGAACACGGGTCACGACGGCTCCATGACAAGTCTGCACTCGAACAGCGCGCGCGACACGCTCGCACGTATGGAGACGCTCGTGCTCATGGCCGGTTTCGACTTGCCTCACCGCGCGATTCGCGAGCAGATTGCCTCCGCCGTCGACCTCATTGTTCATCAGGAGCGAATGCCGGATGGCAGCCGAAAGATCGTCCGGATCGCAGAGGTACAGGGGATGGAGCAGCAGACAATTGTCATGCAGGACGTGTTCGTTCTGCAGAACGCGGCCGATCCCTCGCGCAGCCCCGGCCGGCTTCAGGCCACGGGTATTCGGCCCAAGCTGCTGGACAAAATGGAGCGGAATGGCGTTCGTGTGCCTCTTTCTTTGTTTCAGCCAAGCCCCGAATCGGCTCGCCCGGATCCATTGCGGCGAACCCCATGAGCGACCATCTCGCGCAGATTGCGGGACTCTTAGCCGCACTGGCGGTTGGCCTCGGACTCTGGGGCTATGTCATGAACCGGCAGTCCAGACGGCTTGATGAGCGCCTCCAACTCTTCGTCGGGGCCGGGTCGCCGTCCCCGGAGGCGCGCCGAACGCAACGTCTTTCGCCGCTGCGGCGATTTGCACTGTGGCGCCGACTCTCGCTCGGCGCTCGACCGCTGCAACTAATTCAGGCTGGAGTGTCGCTGAGTCCGCGACTCTTCCTCTTTGTCCAGGTGATAGTCATGCTGGTCGCGCTCGCGGCCACCTTTGTGGTCGGGCGGCGCCTTGACCTGTCAGGTGTTGGGCTCGCGGTTGCGCTTCCGCTAGGGCTCGCGTGCGGCTTCGCCATTCCTCGGCTGGCGTTGCAGTTCAAGCGACGCCGACGATTGCGCCAGTTCGAGGCCCAGTTCGCCAACGCGCTCGACTCACTCTCCAACGCAATGGAGGTCGGTTTGAGCTTGCCTCAGGCATTCGAAATCCTGGCCCGCGACATGCCTGCGCCGCTCGGCCCTGAGTTCGCTCAAGTCGTACGCGAGCTTGGGGTGGGCTTGCCAGTCGGCGAGGCGCTCGACGGGCTCGCGCAACGGGTGCCCCTGCAGGATGTAGAAATCTTCGTCGCGGCTGTCCACATCCAGTACCGCACAGGCGGTGGGTTGAGCCAGGTGCTGCGTACCATCGCGGCAACCGTCCGCCAGCGGGTGAATCTGCGCGGTGAAATTCGGTCGATGACCGGACAGCAGCGATATTCGGCATACCTGATTAGCGGCCTGCCAGTCTTCATCGCGCTCATCATGAAGTTCGTCAGCCCGGCGTACTTTGAGCGGCTGCTGGAGCCCGGCGCAATCCGTTTCCTGCTACTCGGCGCCGCGGGCGGCGTGGTCGTCGGCTACTACTTCATGATGCGAATCGCGGATATTGAGGTCTGACCAATGCGTTGGAGAAATTGTCAGTTGCTAGCCACGTCGGTCGCGTTGTTACTCAGTCTGGGTCCCATCGCACCGACCTACGCCGACGGCGTAACACTCGACGTGGTCGAGGTCCGTTCCGAGGGGTTTCCACGCCTCGTCGCGCGCTTGAAAGGGTCCGACACCGACGATCTGGATCCGGACGTCCTAACCCGCGGACGACTGCACGTCATCGAGAACGGGCAATCCCAACAGACGGCCGAGCTGATGCAGATTCGGAATCCAGCCGTACCCACGTCTGTTGCGCTGGCGCTGGACGTCAGTGGCAGCATGGCCGACGAGGACAAGCTTGCGCAGGCCCAAGCGGCCGCCAAGCGCTTCATTCAGCAGATGCGCCCGCGCGACCAGGTCGCACTGCTCAGCTTTGGCGATCACGTTATGGTTCCCCAAAAGTTGACACGCGACAGGAATCTGTTGGCGCGCTCAATCGACAAACTGGCGCCGGCCGGTAATACGCGGCTATACGACGCCGTCGCTCAGAGTGTGACGCAACTAAGCCTCTCGCCGAGCGGCGCGCGAGCTCTGGTGGTGCTCACGGATGGGCTCGACACGGCGAGTGAGCGGACCCTCCAGGACGATATAGCGCAGGCTGTACGCGCGGCCGTGCCGGTGTATGCGATCGGCCTCGGCTCGGACGCCGACGCCGAAATCCTTCAGCAGCTGGCGGCTGCAACGGGCGGCCGTTACTACTCGGCTCTTACAGGCGAAGACCTCACGCGGGTGTTCCGCCTCATCTCGCGACAGCTCACGAGTCAGTACGAGGTGTCCTGGGTGAGCAGTTCGCATCCGGTGGGGGGCACGGACGTGCCGGTGCAGATCAGGATCGAAACTGACACGGTGTCCACAGAATTGAGTTTCAAGTACACAACTCCGGTATTCGGGCGGACTTTCGTGGAGCGTGACAACCCGGTCCAGGAGCTCGCCATGATTGGCCCAGCGGCGGCTCCCAGCCAGCAGCAGGTCCTTATGGCCGGGAGTATCGCCGCGGTCAGCGTGGTGTTGCTGTTTCTTGGCCTGGTGCGTAAGCGCGTCAACCGCCGGCTCTACAGCCGACTCCGGGTCTACGTCGCCGGTCAGCCAGACACCGCGTCATTGGACTCTGTGCTGCACACCGTTTCAACGCGCCGCGGGCGCGTGCATCCGTTGGTCGCGGCAGCGGCTCGTGTGACCGCCCGCCTGGTTCCCAACAAACAGGTCACGCGGTTACGGCGGAAACTCGTCCAGGCGGGTCATGCGTCCGATCGACAGCTCAGGTTCTTCCTTGCCGCCGAACTGACGTTGGCAGTGTTGCTCGGGATCGGTGCGTTCGAGGTGCTGGAGCTCACCGGTTTTGGTAAACGATCGCCCGTGCTGGTGATCGCCCTCGTGGTGATGCTTGCTGGGTTCGGTATGTACTTGCCGTATATGTGGTTGCGGCGGCGGGTCGAGTGGCGCCAGCGGATGTTGCTGCGCACATTGCCCGACGCGCTCGACTTGATGTCGATCTCCGTTACCGCGGGTCTATCGCTGGATAGCGCCATGTCCGAAGTCGTGGACAAGTGGGAAGGCCACTTGAGCCGTGAGTTCAACCAGGTGTTGAACGAAATGCGGATGGGCGCCAGCCGACGTGAGGCTTTGCGCAACCTGGCTGAACGCACCCAGCTGGAGGACGTCCAGCTCCTGGTCGCGGCGCTGCTCCAGGCCGACGAACTCGGCACGAATCTCTCTGACGCGCTATCGGTCCAGGCCGAGCAACTACGTGTGCGTCGCCGCCAGGTAGCTGAAGAGAAAGCCCGTAAGGCACCCGTCAAGATGCTCGTGCCTCTCGTGCTATTCATCTTTCCGGCGATCTTTGTGGTCGTTCTCGCGCCCGCGCTTATTCAAATCTTCGGTGTCCTGGGAAGTCTCGCTCATCGTGGCTAACATCTTTCATCATGTCGCAGCCGTGAGCTGCCCCATTCTCAGGATCATGTTCGACCGGATGCTCCCCATGACCCTGTTCGGCGTCTTGTCGCTGGGATACCTCCGACGCACGGCAGAGGTCTGGGTGCTCCCGAGCGAGCCAAGTGCGCAGGGATCGGTGGTGCATGTGTTGGCACTTGGCCACGCGGTTCTGGGGGTCGTGTTCATGGTTCTGCTGACGATCCTGTTCGTCATCCGGCGGACGCCGATCAGTCAGCGCGCGGCGCCGATCCAGATGCTGACCGCCTTGGGCGGCACCTTCATCATGTGGATCGCGCTCGCACAACCCTCGACAATCGATGACTGGCGTGTGCTTGCACTTGCCGACCTGCTGATGATTGTCGGTTTGGCGTTCACGATTTACGCGCTGGGCGCACTACGGGCATGCTTCGGTCTTGCGCCGGAGGCCCGAGGGCTGGTTACGTCGGGTGCGTACAGATGGGTCCGTCACCCGGTGTATGTGGGTGAGTTCGTCATCTTCTTTGGCGCGCTCCTGCCCGTCCTTGCGCCGCTGACAGTGGTCATCTTCTGCTTGTTCTGTCTCCTGCAGGCGCGCCGCGCACAGCTCGAGGAGGCAGTCCTGAGCGCCACGTTCCCCGAGTACGCGGTCTATTCTCAGCAGACGCCGGCGCTGCTGCCCTGGGCGAGAGCCTAGGGCAACAGCCTCGATAGTGGGAGTCTCCTCAGTTGATGTCGAGTGCACCGCCGTGCCGGCTGCACGTGTTCCTGGCGCGCACCGCACCCATCGGCGTTGTGCTGCGCCGCGGGCCGTCAACATGGACACGACTCAGCCTGTGGAACACCGACACAGACGTGTTCGAGCACGGCCAGTGGATCCGCGGACGCGTCTTCGAACGCCGATCCGATATCTCGTCCGACGGCGCGCTCCTGATTGCGTTCATTCGTGACACGAGCGCTCGCCGACGGCCGCACCAACGCGCTGACACATGGATCGCAATCAGCCGACCACCGTATTTCACGGCCCTGGCGCTGTGGTGGGTCGGCGGTACGTACTGTACAGGCGGGTTTTTCCCGAGTACCCACTCGGTCTGGCCCGCTTGGGGGAATGACCCAGACCAGGGGCAACTGCCGCCATGGCTGACAATTGCCAAGACCATCGCCCATGTCGACCGCACGAACAACTGGACCGACCGCACTGTGTATCACAATCGCCGCATACGCGACGGATGGCAGCTGGTCACCGAGGCTCCTCGCGAGCGATGGCAACGCCAGCAGCCCGATGGACCGCTGAGGCTCATGCTCGACGAGATTGGCTGGAATCCACGCGCGTTTGGCGGCCCACACGTTGTCGAATACGCGCTCCGACTCGCAGACGAGCGGGTCGAAGCGCTGCCTGATGTGACCTGGGCCGACTGGGATCAGCGCGGGCGGCTGGTTGGCGCCCAATACGGCCGACTGCTGCATTGGCAGGTGCCTGGCGGCCCCACCGTGCTTGCAGATTTCAATCAACAGGAACCCGAGACTCTGCCGCCGCCGCCATGGGCTCAAACCTGGCCTCCACCTCCAAAGTAAGACTGAGCGGAAGACGCCTCTTTTACGCGCGCCTTACTGATCCTTCACCAGCGAGTGCGACAGTCCCGAGCGACCACACTCAGATGCCATCGACGCCGCCCATCAGCGCCCCTTCGCCCGGATCTCGGGCCACTACTGCCCGAACGGCCCGTGATGAACTTCGGGCTGTCCAGCTGCAACGAGACGCGATTGCAGAGTTGGCCCTTGTAGCACTCGAGGCGCTCGATGAGGCAACAGTTGTGGGCGCGGCCGTGTCGTGTGTGGCGCGCACATTGGATGTGGAGGATTGCGCAGTTCTCGAACGCCTGGTGGACGCGAGTGATCCACGGCTCGGCATTAGCATCGCCATACGACACGGCCAGGACGCGACCTACGGCATTCTCAACGTCGTCACCGGGCGTGATCGGATGTTTACGGCCCAGGAGCTCCGCTTCCTGCGGGCTGTGGCCGGCATCATTGGCGCGGCTATCCAGCGCAGCCGGGCTGACGCCGCGCACCGCCAAGACGAGGCTCAGCTTCGCTATCGGGCCTTTCATGATCTGCTTACTGGGCTGCCCAATCGAGCCTTGTTTGAAGATCGGCTGCGGCACGCTGTGTCTCGCGCGCAGCGCGAACGAGCACCGGTTGCTGTTCTGTTCATCGATCTGGATGAATTCAAAACCATCAACGATACGTTCGGACACGCCGTCGGCGACGATGTCCTTCGACAGGTTGCGGACCGGCTCGGGCGCTGTTTGCGCGAGGGAGATACGGCCGCTCGCCTGGGCGGCGACGAATTCGCGGTTGTGCTCGAACAAGCGACGGAATGCGAGGCAGCAGACGTGGCGAGACGCATCAAGGAGGCCTTTGTTCCACCTATGCGTATTGGTGCGCTAGCACTTCGCGTGGGCGCCAGCCTGGGCCTCGCGACTGGCGGCGAAGACGTCAACAGCATAGAAGCGCTCGTCGAACGTGCTGACGTAGCGATGTATGCGGCCAAGGGCGGCTCCAAAGCGCTAACCCGCGTCGGGCTGTACGCCTGAGGCGACCGTCTACCCGATCCGATAATCGGACAGGGCCTGCGCACAACTGCGCGGAGCACCGCCAGTACACCGGATCTCAACCTCCAGGGGCACAATCCGCCCTGACAGAGGAAGCGCCCACGGAGCCGTACGAGGCACCGGGCGTGAGCCGACGAGTGAGTCGGTCCTCATCAACAGGAGCACCGTATATGCGAGTCCTTTTGGCTGAAGACGATACCGATATGCTCGACGTGACGGCGTACGCACTGCGCAAGCACGGCTACCAGGTGACTGGGGTAACTGATGGGACGGCGGCAGTGGAGCGTTTCCGCAAGGACGAACCTGATCTGGTGCTGCTCGATGTCAATCTGCCGGGCAAGAGCGGCATGGAGGTGTGCCGGGAAATCCGACGCATGAGCTCCACGCCGATCATCATGGTTACGGCTATCGGCGACGAGGCCCACATCGTAGAAGGCTTCGAGTGCGGCGCGGATGACTACGTCAACAAACCCGTCAGCTACCGTGAGCTGGCGATGCGCATGCGCGCGATTCTGCAGCGCAGTCGCGGCGTGCCCGTAGTTGAATCCGGCAGCATGGCCCAATCAGGCGACCTGTCCGTCGACCTGGATGCGCACGAGGTGCGCAAGGCGGGAAGGCCCGTCCGCCTGACCCGGCTGGAGGCACGGATTCTGTACTACATGGTGAGCAACGCGGGCCGCGTCGTTACCACCGATCGTCTCATCGAGCTTGTCTGGAATTACGAGGGCGGTGATAGCTTTGCGCTCAAGACACACATCAGCCACATCCGCCAGAAGCTCGGTATAGCCAAGGGCGAGGCGGGATATATCGGCTCGGTCCCGCACATTGGCTACATGCTCGAGACCGCCTGACGAGCTACGCTTGGGCTACGCCCTCGGGACGCTCGACCCCGGGCGTATTGCGTTAACGTCCGCCTTCTAGCGACGGCCGGGCCGGGCGTCGGGCTTGCGCGCTGGCACCCCGCCTCGGCCGGACACTGGCGATGCCTCAGACGGCTTCGGCGGGGATAATTCGCGCGCACCAGGTGTAGCACGCACCAGCGAACCGGAGTCCTGACGTCCTCCTTCGACCGAAATCGCCTCGGGCTCGACCGCACGCGCGGGGTCGGCAGTCGGTACAGCCGCGGATGGTTGCACGGCCGGCGGGGGGCTAGGTGGCACAACCAGCGTGGGGTCCGTGGCGGGCGCCACGCGGACCTTCGCGCTGCGCGGATGCGTGCGCTCTGCGGCAGCGAGTGCCCGTTCGAGCCCACCCTTCGCCTCAGCTGGTATCGCGCTCAGCAGTACCTCAAGGCGGGCATCGTGGTCGTCGAGTCGCTGCAGCTGGTCTCCTGACGGTGCAACTTCGAGGGCAGTCGCGGCCCGGTCACGGGCCGTGTCGTAGCGTTGCGCCGCCTCAACTGCCTCGTGCATCCGCCCGGTCTCAACCAGGCGAGCCGCTTCGTCCAGTCGCGTGTCTGCCTGCTGAACCAGCACGCCTGCGCGGGCCGTGTCATCCGCCGCCAGCTGTAGAGCAAATACCTCCTGAGCTTGCTTGACCGGGTACAGTGCGTCGCTCGGCAGTGCGCCCGCCGATGCGCTGGCCGTGGCAACGCCCACCGCCGACAGAGTCGCCACTCCGGCGGCCGCTCGGGTTAGCCACGAGCTCATCAGGCCGTGCAGCGTCGAACGTAATGAGCGGTGCGGCTGCGCTCCGGGCCTCCGCCGTCTGCGCGCTGGGTCCGCAGCGATGGCCGCGCGCAACCGAGCCCGACTAGCCGAGCGGAACACCGGCGACGGAGCGCACATCGGAGCAGACGCGCGAAGGACATTCGCGATCGCGACGAGTTCCCGCAGCTCGCCCGCGCCGCCGTGCACGACCGCATCGTGCCTGGTCAGTGCGGCATCTAGCGCGACTGCTCGGGCCTCATCACTCATGCCGCACCTCGAATGCCTTGTTGCTCCAGGACCCGCCGCAGACTACGCAGAGCGCGCATTTGAAGGGCCCGAACCGTGCCTTCCTGTTTGTCCAATAGCTCCGCAATTCGAGCGGTATCGAACCCATCGATGAACTTCAAGACGATCACCTGCTGCTGATCCGACGTGAGCTGGCTCACTGCGCTTGCCAACAGCTCAGCGTCTATCCATTGCGTCAGTTCCCTGGTGGCAGATTCGCTCTCCACATCCATTGCGCGGTCGCCGTCGTCCAGAGAGGTGATCGGACGCGCCCGGCGGCGGTGGTCCACCAGGAGGTTGTGGGCAAGCGTGTACAGCCAGGCCTGGAATGGCTTGCCCTGCCAGCGGAAGCGCTGGATAGCGGTCCAGGCCTTTAGAAACACCTGCTCAGTGAGATCCTCGGCTTCGATCACGCTGCCGGTCCGGTAATACAGGTAGCGATACACAGGATCCAGAAAGCGGTCGTACAACTCGCCAAACGCGGCTTGATCGCGCGCGGCGCTGGCTCGCCCGACCAGCTCGACCACAGCTGGGTCGTCCGGGAGTAGTTGTGCGCTGGTTGGGCTCGGTTCGGCAATCACGATGAACACGCCGCGCGTCACTCGGCAGGTATTGCGAACAGCGGACCCACGGCGACGAGCGAGTCTAAACCAGCGATCCCCAGTAATCGATGGACGATCGGCCCGGCATGCAGGGCCATTAGTATGGACAAAGCATGTGTGGGCGAAGGACCACCGCGGTTCTTCGCCCACAGCCGTCTCAGGCGGGCAGAATCGCGACTCGACCGCCGGTCGAATCTTTGATGACCACGGCGACGCGCAACCCATTCGTCAGATCGGCGAGCGTCTTGCCCTTCGGACGAACCTTTGCTTCTGGCGAAAGCGCCACCGATCGAGTGCTGCCATCATCGAGTTTGAGGGTCAGGGTCGTCACGTCGTTAGCAGTCGCCACACCAGTGATCGTGCCGGCGATACGTGTCGCCGCCTCCTGGCCCTGGCCCGTCTCCGGGAGGACCCGTACTCGACGTGCCACGAAGCTCTTGCCGTCCTCGCCGGCCTCGCCCAAGACCACTACGCGTGCGCCTGCTTTGACGCTGGCGGCAGCGGTCACCTCGTGCGCGCGCGCCCTGGCATGCGCGCCTTGGTCACGTGCCGTGGCTCCGCTGAACGAGACCGTCACATCGCCGAAACGTCGGGTGGTGACGGTAAAGGCTGTCGCGCCGTTCGCGGGCGTGGCCTTCACCACACCATGAAGCTGGTGCGTGTGTGAATCAAGCGCGTCTGGCGTATCGTCAGCGGCGCGAACGGTTCCGGCTAATGCTCCTGCCGCAAGCAAGAGGCCAGCGGCGCTGGCGAGCAATCGTGTTGGGAAAATCAATCGAGCTGACTGCATTCGTGTATCTCCTGAACTGGTGAGCGCATAGTGGAACGTCGAGGAGACTGATGCGTTAGGGCCATCCGAAGCCCAGGCCGCCGAAATCCCCCATGTGGGGGGAGTGCCACCTACACCTTCTAAACGCAGGCCTACCCCGCGCTTTACGGGGTCTTGCATGGCCGTCCCTATGGTCCCGCCCATGCTCGGCAGCCCTACTCCAGCGCGGATTCCCCGGCGGCCACCCGCGATCGTTTTTTTCATCGCGGGCGTCGCAGTATTCCTGAACGTGCTGGATTTGCTGAGCGGATCCGCATGATGCTCGTCTACGGCGTCGACCTGGAGCAGAATCCAATCGCGCGGACGATTTTTCAGGTGAGCGGGCCCGTCGGACTCAGCATGACGAAGCTGACCATCGTGCTCAGCGGCGTGCATGTCCTCGTGCTGCTGGCGGACGTCGGCCGCACCCGGCTTGCCCGCTACTGCGCTCACGATCGTCGCACTCGTGGGGCTGCTCGGGTTCGTGTCGAACCTGGATTAGGTGTGGATCATGCCGCGTGCCAACTCGCCTACACGTGAGCCGAGCACAACCGACGTCCGTCAACGTCCAATTGGGCGATGGCCGGCGCGCCACACAGGCGGCCGTCCCGAAGTCGCATTCCACAGTGCACAGGCGGTAAAGTTGCCGCCACACGAGCGCATTCGCGGTCGCGGCAGACCGGCACCATCAGGGGCTCCACGATCTGACGACGTGACTCTTCACGTCCGCATACGTAGCAGCGTCGCACAGCGATACTCCTTATCAGAACTATCGGCAGGCTGGCCGACGAGATGAAGCCCGTGAATCCTGCTCGTGGGCAGTGGTGACACCCAACGGCATGCGGCGATCGTGGCCGAGTCGGGAGCTCAGGCCCGTGCTCGGGAATGAAGCCGCGCTTGCGCACGTGTGCATGCGGTATGGCGTCGTCGAGCTCGTGCAGATCGAGCACGCGCAGATCGATAACGTAATCCTGCTGGAGGTCAGGGTCGCAGATGGCCCGGGCGATCTCGAGCCAGATACCCTCGCCAAACTGCGCAACGAGCTCACAGGCCTGATTCGACGCCGAGTGCAGCTGGTTGCGATCCACCGATCGGCGCGGCTTCTTGCGGTGGGGGGCGATCCGTTTTGCCGCCGCGTGCGCCTGTACCCACGCCACGAATCGACGACCAGGCTGTCACGTCGTTCCCGCTAACCTGCCAGAGCCGCCTGCAGCTCGCGCTGCGACAGGAGCGTTGTTATCGAGTTGAACAACACGAGTCGCTCACCGGAGCGGCGATCAACTCTTGCAACTCGGGCGCGAGGTCGTCGGCCGTCTGCCTCCGGTGTTCCGCCGCAAGCATCCAGCTCATTCAGGCCGTACTCGGCATCGAGCAGAACGGCGGCTCGCTCGATTGTCCGTATCACGGCTCGCCACGCCCGTCAGGCCAGTACGTCAGGGTCGTGGTCGACGATGTAGTGTTGGTGGCGTATTGCAGTGCCATAGTTCCAGCAGTTGCCGATGACGAAGGAGCAAATATCTGCCTTAACGCAAGAATGGTGTACACGAGGTAAGGCGATGTCCTGCAGGGCCCCATCTCCTCCGACGTGACAGCGATGAGCGCTGCCCTGACACGTTCGACACGGTGGATCGTCGAAAAGCGACACGCCAGGATCCCGAGATACAGGCAGGTGGCCGCCGATGAGGACCGGCTACTGCTACCCCAAGAGGGTGCTATGTGTGCTTTCGCGTGCAAGCAGGCTCAGGAATGCGTGCGCAGCGAGACACACTAGTCGGGCGTAATTGGTGCCACAGCCCTATGCGGGTACATGGATTGTTCACCGGTGATTCGCCGGGCCAACCTGAGCCTCTATTAACTCCCAATTGCCGGTGTCCACCAGGTTGGGGGTCCGGCGCGCCCGACGCCTTGCTACCCCCGAGCGCCGCTCGTCCTGGCCGTGTTTGGCAGCAAGGGCATTAGCGCGCCTCGTTCGGCCAACTGCCAGTTGGGTTGAGCCAACCGCCAGTTGTTGGGCGCATTCCAATCGTTGAAATACACCACCACCTGGACCAGCGGGAAATCGTCCAGTGCGGCCGCCCCGGCGGCGAGCCACGCCGACTGCTCGGCCGGAGTGCCGCTAACGCCCAGCTCGGCGATCACAATTGGCTTGCCAAGCGCGTGCATCGCGGCATAGCGCGGACGAAGCAGGTCGGCCATGGACTGTCGCGGAGAATGGCCCAACTCCGCATCCCAACCTGCGTCCGCGAGCACCGTCAGGCCCACGTAGTCCACAACATCGTCGCCTGGATAGAACGCTCGTGCACGTTCTTCACCCGCCGGGGACCACACCCAGCGGGCATTGCTGGCGCCTTCGGCTCTGAACACCTCCACGACATGGCGGAAAGCAGCGCGGTATAGCCCCGCGTCGCTTTGGGCCCACGGGTACAGAATGTTGAGATCCATTTCATGAGCCCAGCGCACGAGGACGATCTGCGGCGTTGCCTCGGTGACAATACGCGCCAGCTGGCGCAGCTCGTCATCGCTCTGACCACTAACGATCCGCTCCAAGACAGGCATTGACTCGCCTGGGTGCGGAAACGGCTCCACCGTCACCATCAGCAGCGGCCGCCGCTGCCGAGCATGCGCCAATGCACCGGCCAGGAGCTGGGGCTCGTCCTGTGGCACATACCAGTGCTCCAGTGTCAGCGGGACCCCATCCAGGCGCTGCCAGGGGTCGTACGCACCGATGACGAGCTCAGGCGCCGCGGGCGACTCCAGAGGCGCATTCGTCGAGGGCGGCTCAGGCGGCGCCGCATCGTGCTCGACGAACGCGCTATCGAGCTTCGCCTGCGCAACTGGCAACGCAGCGATGGGGAACGGCATCGGGAGTGGCTGTCCCGGGGCGACAGGCAGCGTGGGTGGCACAGGCGCGGAAACACGCAGGATATCGCGCGCACGTCCCGCGCCGGCGAGCCTTGGGTCGGTCCGCACTTCCCCACTCCAGCCCGCGGCAGCAACCAGCTGCGGCGCGCTCACATTTAGCGTGCAGCCCATCCCGAATAACGCAATGGCCACGCTGAGCAGCGGTGCTGCGCGCAGACGCACTGTCCGCCATGCTCCAACGCGCCGGCGGCGCAGTGCCGCCAGATCTGTACCGACGTTAGCGATGACCACAAGGAGCATGTACAGCGCACCAAGTAAGACGAACAGCACATAACCGGGTGCGCCTGGGTCGCGCAGCAGGTGCAGCCACACGGCCGCGACACTCAGTCCGAAACCCATCAAGTAGATCGCCTGGCTGCGCAGGGAAAACGCCGGTAGGCCAGCGCGCGAGCCCTTGGGCGTAATCATGTACGGGTGCCGCACGCGCAGCAGCACGTTGACAAGCGCCCACAGCACGATCGGCCAGCGCGCAATGTGCAGGATGATCCCGCGCCATGACAAGCCAACACCCACAGGTTGCTGCCAGCGCCGCGTCCACCGCCAGATCAGAAAGCTCGTCAGTTGGAGCGGCGCACTCAGAGCGAGGAACATCGGGAGTGGCGCATGAGCGATCTCCTGTCCAGTGAGGAGCGCCACCACCGGTGTCGCAAACAGCACGCCCATGGTCATCGACCACAACGGATACCAGGTCTGCGCAAACAGGAATTGGGCTGCCTGCCCTGGCCGCACTCGACCAAGCAGTCGGGGTGTGTAGCCGCCCAGAACCTGCAGCATCGACACGGCCCAGGCGAACTGCTGCCGCAGATACGTCTCGAATGTCTCGGGCCCACCGCCGATTGCGATCGGCTCGGGTACGAACACGCCTTTGTAGCCAAGCGCCGCGAGCATGACGGTGTCGAGGTGATCCTCGGCGCGTGTCGGCTGAAAACCGCCGATCTCACGGATCGCTTGCGTCCGGTACGTGCAATGTGAGCCGATGATGAAGGGCGTCTCGCTGTATCCATAGAAGCCGCTTTGAAGAGGCCCCTGTAGGACGAGCTCCTGTTCTGCCGCCCCACGGGCGACCCAACTGTCCAGGTTGCCATAGAGCGACGGAGCCTGCACCCATGCCACACGTTCGTCCCGGAAATACCCGAGCACCCGGTCCAGGTAGTCGCGCCGTGGCTGATGGTCGATGTCGAACTGGACGAAAGCGTCGTAATTCCAACCATGCGCGTCCAGCCAGGCGTTGACGTTGCCCGCCTTCGTTTTGGCTTTGAATGGCGGCCCCACCTGGTTGTACGCCGGCACGTCCTTGCGACTGAAATAGCGCACGCCAAGCCGCTCAGCTGCAGCCCGAACCGACGGGTCGTTGCCCTCGTCGAGCACCCAGCTGTCGTGCGGGTAGGTCACCCGGACTAATGCTTCCAACTGCCGAAGGATTACCTCCAGGCCTTCCTGCGTTGGTACACACAGCGTGATCAATGCGACGCGCAGCCCTGCTGGCGCCGGGACGGGACGCGGCCGACGCATCTGGCCAACAAAGAACAGGTAGGCACTTGGAAGCAGGCTCGTTTCGTAAACCCATGCCAGGCTGAACAAGGCGTAGAGCCATGGGGCGCCAACGCGCTCCGGCTGCAGCCACCACGCCCAGAACACCAGGTTCGCCGCCAACCAGAGGAAGGTCAGCAGCCGATAAGTCCGCGCCTCGCCAGGCGTGTGGATATGGTCCGATTGAATGCGCAGGTTCGACTCGTGGTCCGAACGGGTGGACATGCGCCGCACCGTAAGGACGCACAGTCAGGCACCTGTAACGAATGGGTAACGAGCGTGTCTGCCTCCGAACGGGAGCCAGTCACAGCCAAGAGAGGACCTGCCCGGCTCCGATGGCGGCCGCCAGAACGACCAGTAGGCCGACCACCACGGTGGCGCTCGCACCGCAATGATCGACCATGTGAGGTTCGTAGTGGGTACCTATTCTTGGTACCGCAGGGTCTGGCTGGCGGGGTGTCCCTCCAGGGCAGCCGCGATGGTGCCGTGGGGTGCCGTCGAGGCCGCAACGTCAAGGAGCGACGGGCCTGCAACCGTCATGTCAAGTTGCACGCTCGAGAGTTGCTCGTGCAGCTGGTGGACGATGTCCGAAGCCGCCATGGCGCTGGTGTAGATCATGTTGGCTTCGACGTGAAGCTCGGACGGTAGCCGCGGATCGTCTGCCAGCATCTCGCTGTAGCCAACAGCCACGGCGAGCTTGTTGGCAATATGGTGGCGCAACGTCGCGGTCGCCAGCGACACGCCCTCCAAGCGCGCGGTTTCCATCAGTGCGCTAGCTCGGTGGTTTTCGCTAGTAACGTGGGTTTTGAGCACTCGGTAACTTGCGTAGGCGCTGGCGAGCAGAACAGCCAACGCCGCCAACTGGCCAAGCTCGCTGGCGCGCGACTCGCTCACCGGGCTCCAGTTGAACAGCGCGACCGCTGACGCAGCGACGATCGCAATCAGCAGCTTCGCTTGACACAGCTCG
>WNGE01003635.1_pt1 | contig 34444 bp, 31 predicted proteins | sample 5400651 | NCBI WGS metagenome assembly WNGE01 (sample SAMN13153370, study PRJNA577476) | soil metagenome | isolation source: 60 cm soil or saprolite under grassland replicate 2 | place: USA:California | collected 2016-06-15
TGGTCCGGCTGCGCGGCCAGTGGGTCGAGCTGGACGACGCGCACCTGAAGGCGGCGCTGAAATTCCTGGAGCGCAACCAGGCCGGGACGATGACCGCGGCGGACGCGCTGACGGCCGGGATGGGCCTGGGACCGGACGGCCCCGAGGAGGAGATCCCGCTGGTCGGAGTGGACGCCGACGGCTGGCTGGGCGACCTGCTGTCCGGCCAGGCCGACCACCGGCTGCGGCCGATGCTGACGCCGGCTGGCTTCTCCGGCCAGCTGCGCCCGTACCAGGAACGCGGGCTGTCCTGGCTGTCCTTCCTCGGCGAGCTCGGCCTTGGCGGCATCCTGGCCGACGACATGGGCCTGGGCAAGACCATCCAGCTGCTGTCGCTCGTCTCGGCCCGCCCGGCCGGGTCTGACGGGCGCGGCCCCACGCTGCTGGTGTGCCCGATGTCGCTGGTCGGCAACTGGCAGCGCGAGGCGGCGCGGTTCACTCCCGACCTGCGGGTGCACGTGCATCACGGCGCGGACCGGCTGGACGGGGACTCGCTCGCCGAGGCCCTGGCCGACGCCGACCTGGTCATCACCACCTACGGCGTGGCCACCAGGGACCAGGCCGCGCTCGGCCAGGTGAACTGGGCCCGGGTGGTCTGCGACGAGGCGCAGAACATAAAAAATCACGTTACCAAGCAGGCCCGGGCGGTCCGCGCGCTACCCGCCGCGGCCAGGATCGCGCTGACCGGGACGCCGGTGGAGAACCGGCTGTCCGAGCTGTGGTCGATCATGGACTTCACCAACCCGGGCCTGCTCGGGCCGGCCGAGAGGTTCCGGAAGCGGTACGCGGTCCCGATCGAACGGCACGGCTCGCCGGAGGCAACCCAGGCGCTCAAGCGGCTCACCCAGCCGTTCGTGCTCCGCCGCCTGAAGACCGACAAGACGATCATCTCCGACCTGCCGGACAAGCAGGAGATGAAGGTCTTCTGCAACCTCACCTCCGAACAGGCCAGCCTGTACCAGGCCACGGTCACCGACATGCTCAGCCGGATCGAGGAGGCCAGCGACGACATCAGCCGCCGCGGCCTGGTGCTGGCCACCATGGCCAAGCTCAAGCAGGTGTGCAACCACCCCGCGCACCTGCTCGGCGACGGCTCCCGGCTGTCCGGCCGGTCCGGCAAGCTGGCCCGGCTCGAGGAGATCTGCGACGAGATCGTGGCCGAGGGCGACAAGGCGCTGTGCTTCACCCAGTACGCCGAGTTCGGCCGGATGCTGCAGCCGCACCTGGCGGCCAGGCTCGGCTGCCCGGTGCTGTTCCTGCACGGCGGCACGACCAAGAAACAGCGGGACGCGATGGTCGAGACGTTCGGCGAACTCGACGAGTCGGCCCTGTTCCTGCTGTCGCTGAAGGCGGGCGGCACCGGCCTCAACCTGACCGCGGCCAGCCACGTGATCCACGTCGACCGGTGGTGGAACCCGGCCGTGGAAGACCAGGCCACCGACCGGGCGTTCCGCATCGGTCAGCGGCGGAACGTCCAGGTCCGCAAGTTCGTCTGCGTCGGCACCCTGGAGGAGCGGATCGACGCCATGATCGAGGAGAAGAAGGCGCTGGCCGAGCAGATCGTCGGCACCGGCGAAGGCTGGCTGACCGAGCTGTCCACCGAGGACCTGCGCTCCGTCCTCACCCTGTCCGCCGACGCGGTGAGCGAGTAATGGGCGGGCGCTGGGAGGACTGGCCGCCAGCCCGGCCGATCCGGGTGGACGGCGGGATCAGGGCGAAGAGCAAGCGCGGCGCGATCGGCGAGCAGTGGTGGTCGCGCCGGTTCATCAGCGTGCTGGAGTCCTACGGCATGAGCGGCCGGCTGGCCCGTGGCCGCAGCTACGCCCGGGCCGGGCAGGTGCTCGACTTCGAGCTGTCCCAGGGCAAGGTCACCGCCCGGGTGCAGGGGTCGCGGGTGCGCCCGTACCAGGTCAGGATCGGGGTGCTGCCGCTGACCACCGCCCAGTGGCGGCGGGTGCAGGACCGGCTGGCCAGCCAGGCGCTGTTCCGGGCCAAGCTGCTCGCGGGCGAGATGCCGCATGAGATCGAGGAGGTGTTCGCCGAGTGCGGCACCCCGCTGTTCCCGCGGTCGGCCGCCGACCTGGACATGCACTGCAGCTGCCCGGACTGGGAGGTGCCGTGCAAGCACCTGGCCGCGGTCTGCTACGTGCTGGCCGAGGAGTTCGACCGTGACCCGTTCGGCATGCTGGCCTGGCGCGGCAAGGCCAGGGACGAGCTGCTCGGCGCGCTGCGTCGGATCCAGGCCGGCTCGGGCCAGGTCAGCCCGGGCCAGGGCGCGGCGGCGGCCGGGGCCGCCCGGTCCGGCCTGGACGTGCCGGCTCCGCCGCTGGAGGAGTGCCTAGACGGGTTCTGGTCGCCCGGGCTGAGCCCGGCCCGGCTACGGGCGCTGGCCACCGCACCGGACGCCGCAGCCCCCGACCTTCTGCTACGCATGTTCCCCCCGCCACCCGTCCAGGTCAGGGGAAAAGACCTGGCCGATGTGCTGGGCCCCGCGTACGAGCTGCTCGCCGCGGACGACCCGCAGCCTGGTGAGCCTGCCTAAATCCATCCGGCGTTGCCGGGCAGGTCGAACTCGCCGTTCTTCGCGCCCTGGATGAAGCACTCCCACTCATGCTCGGTGAAGCCGAGCACCGGGCCGGTCCCGTGATCCTTGGAGTCGCGCACGCCGATCTTGCCGCCGTGGAATGCGACCTCCACGCAACCGACATCGTTGCTGTCGTCGGCCTTGCGGAACTGCGCACCATCCCATTTGGTGCTCATGTTGCACGGCTCCTTTCTCCGGTGATCTTGTTGTCTGCCACGTACCGGGCCAGTGGCCTTGCGAGCCAAAGCGCCCTGTCCCGTGTGGCTCGCAAGAGCGCCAGCTTGCCCGGCTCGTTGGTCAGGCTGACCCGCTCGGCGCGTCCGTCGCCGTCGTAGGCGAGCAGCGCGGCAAGATCGTCGTCGAACAGCCAGAAGTCGTCGCGCCCGAGCCCCGCATCGCTCGCTGCCGCCAGGCCGAGGATGCGTACCTCCTCGCCGGCCTCCACCGATGCGGGGTACCCATGCAGCAGCGAGAACCGGATGTAGTCAGTAACCGGTTCGCTGACGATGTGCACGCGCTCCATCGTGCGGCCAGATTCCCTGACTCCCCTCACCAGCCCCTGCCACGGTCCGCGCCATGCCGGATCGACCGGCTGCCCGGCGAGGAACGCCGCATACGGCCCGCGCTCGTTGGCCGCATCATAGTAATCCAGCGTCTCTAGCCGGAACACGCGGCGCCGGAACAGGCTAGTGAAGTCCTGGGCCAGCTGCTCGAGCGTGATCACCCCGGTCGCGTTGACCATACGTCTAGGCTAGGCGCTAACTTGAATCATTACCACTCTTAAGCTGACTTAAATAACTTAGCCAGGAGACACCTGCATGAGCAACTCGCTGAGCCCGGCGCAGGTACGCCTCGCCGCCGTCCTGCGCGGCCTGCGCGCCGGAGCGGGGATGACCACCTACCAGCTTGCCGGCGCGATGGGCTGGAGCCAGTCCAAGGTGACCCGGATCGAGAACGGGCGCACGCAGGCCACCGCGGCCGACGCCGAGCAATGGGCCGAGGCTACGGGAGCTGACGACTCCGCTCGCGAGGAACTCTCACGCCTTGCCCATTCCGCATGGACCGAGGCAAGGTCGTGGCGCGCCTCTCACCGGGGCGGCCTGGCGGCCAGGCAGCGTGAGATGGCGGACCTGGACCGCTCGGCGGCGGGAATCCTCCACTTCCAGCCATCGGTCATACCGGGACTTCTGCAGAGCGAGAGCTATGCGCGGCGCGTTCTGACGTTTGGAGATGTCAGCGGCCGGGGCGGTATAGACGCGGCGGTAAAGGAGCGCATGGCACGGCAGTCCGTCCTTCGCGAGCCCGGCCGGCGGTTCGACTACGTGCTCACCGAAGGCGCGCTGCGCTGGCGGCCGGGACCGAAGGCCATGATGCAGGAACAGTTCGGCAAGCTGATGGCCGCCGCGGCGCTTCCTGGCGTCACGCTCAGCATCATCCCGTTCGGCCGCGAGGCTCGTGCCGTCTACTCTCACGGATTCGCCGTCTTTCATATTCCTGGAGGCCCCGTCGTACTCGCCGAGGGCTACACGAAAGAAGACCTCATCGCTGACCCTGACGATGTAGACGCCTACGAACGGATCTTCTCGCTGCTGCATGAATCCGCGCTAACAGGGCCCGAAGCGGCCAGGTTCGCCCGCGCGGTGATACTCTCCTGATTCACCTTGACTGCATATTTAAGTCAACTTATAGTGTCTTTGGATGGAGCCGGTCTTGAAGCATGAGCATGCTGTCCATCGACCCGTGAGGACGGGTTCTCTCGGCTGTGCCGTGAACGCCCGTGGAGCGGAGGCTGCGCCCCGGGTCCGGACAGCAAGGGCCCGGGCTGATCGATCACGTAGGCGAGGTGAAATCGTGAATCTCACGCCAGGCCAGCTGAGCAGGATAGACTGGTTGGCGGCCGAATGGTCCTTCCTGTGGGATAAGCGGCGATCGCTGTGGATCGCGGCCGAGGATTCAGTTGATGGCGAGCAGATCGAAGAGGTTGACCTAGACGTTCTCCTTGACCGGCTGGAGCGCGCGATCTGAGCCGGTCCGCGGTAGGCCACCTGCATCAGGGCCTGACCGGTTGGCATCGCGGCCGGGATCGGCGGGCCGAGGGCACCGGCCGGCGCCGGATGGCCGTGCTGGCCGACGCGTCCGCCGACGCGCTCGGCCCGTTCGTCAGCGGCAACTCGAGCCGGGCACCCGCGTCATCGCCGACGGCTGGGTCGGCTACAACGGCCTGGTCGGCCTTGGCTACGCGCACGAGGCTGGCGGGCCTGGGCTGCCGGGTCAGCTGCCCTGGATGATCAGCAGGCTGTTGCCGTCCGGGTCGCGGAACGAGAACATCGGCGGTGCGGCCCCTCCCATGCGCATGATCTCGGGATCGGTGTCGACCCCCTGGGCGCGCAGGCTGGCATGGTCGCCCTCGGCGTCCCAGGTCGTCAGGCGGACGCCAGCAGGCATCCCGGCGGGAACCAGCGCAATCGTCGTCACCGCTCCGGGCGGCGCCACCTCGATCCAGCGGCCAGCGGGGCCGAAAGGGACGTCGCGACGTTTTTCGAAGCCGAGCTTGCCGAGGTAGAACTCCAGCGCCCGGTCCTGGTCAGTGACGGGCAGGCCCACCGCCTCCACCTTGGTGATATGACTACCGGTCTCACTCACTTCCGTGCTCCTTGTTCGCTTGGCCGTCCACGGTCGCGGCCGGGACCAAGTGGCCGCCGCGCCGGTTCGCGCTGCGGCCGCGCCTGCGGCCGCAGCCACCCGATTATGAACTGAACAGTACAGCACATATTAACTGAAATCAACTGTTCAGTTCAGCTGGGCTTATAATCGATCCCATGACGCAGGCCACCCAGGCGCTGCCCGGCCGGCGGCCCACCGGGCTGCGCGCCGAGCGCAAGCGCCGGGCGATCGTCGCCGCCGCCCGGGAGATCTTCCTCAAGCACGGCTACGACGCGGGGATGGACCTGATCGCCGAGGCAGCGGGCGTATCGAAGGTGACCATCTATAACCACTTCGGCAGCAAGGAGCAGCTGTTCACCGAGGTCATCAGCGAGGCGTTCGAGCAGGCGCTCGGCGGCGCGGCCAAGCTGACCCTGACCGACTTGACCGGCCGCGAAGACCTGCGCGAGCGGCTCACCGCCGTGGCGCGCGGCTGGGTGGCCGGCATCACCCGGCCGGAGGTGACCGACCTGCGCCTGCTGGTCATCGGCACCTCGCGCCGCTTCCCCGGGCTGGCCCGCAAATGGCTCGAGCGCAGCCCGCAGCGGTTCGCCCCGGTGATCGCCGCCGCCCTGCGGGACCTGTCCAGCCCCGGGGACCTGGACGTCCCCGACCCGGACCTGGCCGTGATCCAGTTCTACGCGCTGACCGTCTACCCCCACATCGTCCGTTCCATGTTCGGGATAAGCCTCGATCAGCGCGCCACTGAGGATCTGCTCACCAGCGGCGTGGACATGTTCCTCAGCTACTACACGGCCAAGGACACGGGAAAAGAGATGCCCTACACCACCGACCCGCGAGTCGACGCCTACATCGATGCTCTGCCAGGCTGGCAGCAGCACATCTGCCGTCAGGTGCGCGACCTGGTTCACGCCGCCGACCCGCAGGTCACCGAGACCATTAAGCGCACCAGCCGCCCGTACTTCGTGCTGGACGGCAACATCTGCGCTCTGCTCGCGGCCAAGGACCACGTCAACGTCTTCCTCTACGACGGCGCCATCGTCCCCGACCCCGAGGGGATCATCACCAGCGGCCACGACAACAAGGCTGCCCGCACCGTGGCCATCCGCCAGGGCGAGGTCATCAACGCGCCTGCCCTCACCGCCATGTTCCGGCAGATCATCGCCAACAACCGCGCCGGTGGCTGGCGCAAGCTGAAGTCCGGAAGCTGATTCACGGTACTGTCGCGCCACGCCACGCCGCCGCGGTGAACAGTCACTGCGGGCCCCGGGCAGGCTTACGACGTGGTGCGCGATTGAGGTCGGGGCGTGCTGGCCTGGCGGACTGTCTGTTTGGTGATCACCTCTCGGCGGCGCGGTCGGAGACCAGGCCGGCAACGGCCATGTAGGTCTCGTCGAAGTCTTCGCGTCGTCCGAGGAATCGCTGGAGGGTCCGCCATTGCTTGTGCCCGGCGTTGGCGTGCTCCACGCAGATCCGTTCCGGTGACTGCTGGTGGCGCGCCGCGTCCCAGGCGGCGGCTTCCTCCGGCGTCGCGTCCTTCTTCGGCCTGAGCGGCGGGGCCTGGACCTGGCCGGGAAACTCCTTGGCCAGGCCCCGGTACCCGGCGTCGACCTTGGCCTTGACCTCGGGAAACTGCTTGAACAGGTCGGCGATGCCCTCGGTTCGCACAGCCGTCTGGTCGTGCATGCGGCCGGGCCGGAACGCCCCGGCCCACAGCGTGCGCCCCCCGCCGTCAGTGACGACAGTGGCCTTCTTGGTGTTCATCTTCTTCTTGCCCGAGACGAACGCGCGGCGGCCCGGCTTGCTGGCCCGCGGGCGGCGGACCTGCACCTCGGTGCCGTCCAGCCGCAGCTCCACGCCCTGGGCCGAGGCGTAGGCGAAGACGTCCGCCAGGGTGCGAAGCTGCAGCCCGGGGCGGCCGGGCACAGCGAACCCGCGGGCAGCCAGCAGCGGCCGGACCTCGCGGATCGCGCGGGTGACCGTGGAGCGGTCCACCCGGTACAGCTCTGCCAGTGCCGCATGCGGGAGCTGAAAGCGCAGCGTCACCAGGGTCACGATGACGCGGTCGGCGAACACGAGCTCGTGGTCCGGGCCTGCTCCGGGCGCACGCAAACGCTCGTGACCCCGGCGCTCACGCAGCCGGGACTCCTCAGAAGCCATCCAGGTGCCAGCCAGCTCAGCGACGAGTCTGCCGAGGCGCCGCGGCTGGAGGCCGGTGAAGATACGCTTGGACAAGGCCGTGCGGCCCAGGTAATGCGACACAACATCACCCAAGCCGCACGGCCTGCTTCATGTCACGACAGTGCCGCGATCGTTATCGCGCACCATGTCGTTAACTTAACATGCCCCCGCATCCCGCGGGACGGTCCGAAACGTATGAACATTCACGTTGCGCGCTGTGCGTAGCCGGGGCGGGGATGGCCTGTCCCGGGCAAGGCTGGCTGGCACTTCGTGATCGTTGACAGGGCCAGCTGCACCGCCTGGGCCTGGTCAGCGGGGCTATGTACCAGCGGGTTCCCGGCTGCCGGCCGATTGGTGCCGCCGGTCACCTGCTGAGGATCCGGAACGCGATCCCGGCGATCAGCAGGCTGGATGCCAGGGAAGCGGCCAGCGTGCCGCGCTGGCTGCCGGCCACCCGGCCGATCAGCGCTCCGCCGCTGACCAGAATCAGCTGCCAGCTCGCCGAGGCTACGAACACGGCCGCCACGAACAGCGCGGCCTGGGCGGGCGTGAAGACGGTAGCCGATGCCTGCCAGCCCGGTGAGGTACCGGAAACCACCGCCGACCTGGCATCAAGCCGGATCTGGCCCAGTCACCGTCTCAGGGTCTACGCATCAGACGATGCGCAGTCCATCGTGGTCGCGCACAGCCGGCGCTGGCCGCTCAGCAAGAGCGTCGAGTACACGGACGGCGAACGCTTCGTCGGCTATGGCATTGACTTCTTCGGGCGTGGCCCACCGGAATCCCGAAACTTCCTCGTTGACACTCAGGTGACCGCTGAGCGCGTTGCACCGGAAGACCAAAGCGAGGATGCCGCGTGCCATGTTCTTGTACACACCGGTCAGAGCCACAGGCTCGATTGTCAGCCCGGTTTCCTCGCGGACTTCGCGCCGCAGTCCTGCCTCGATGGATTCATCGAGTTCCAGCACGCCGCCGGGAGGTTCCCAACGCCCGGTGTCGCGTCTCCTAATGAGCAGCACTCGGCCGTCGCCGTCGGTGATTACGCCCGCGACGCTGACCGAGTGCCTTCCGGCTGTCTTCATCTCCCTCTTTCAGCAGTAGCCTGCAAGTGTAGATGTCTGTACGAGTGGAGGAGTGAGGCGCATGGGGGCTGGCCCTGTGCTCGCTTCGTCCATCGACGCGGCCAGCGACCGTCCTGTCTACAAGCAGATCGCCGATCACCTTCGGGCGGCAATCGCACGAGGCCGGTTGCGCGAGGGTGACCAGTTGCCGTCCGAGGCGCAGCTGATGGATCATTACGGCGTCGCCCGGATGACCATTCGCAATGCGATGCGCCTGCTCCTGGATGAAGGCCTGGTGACCGCCGAGCATGGCCGTGGTGTCTACGTGCGCAGTCGGCCTCCCGTCCGGCGCCTTGCCTCTGACCGGTTCGCGCAGCGTCACCGAAAGGGAGGTAAGGCTGCCTTCATTACGGAAGCCGAGCAAATTGGTGCCACACCGCAGGTTGACATGATCGAGGTCAGCGAGTCGCGGCCACCGGCAGAGGTCGCTGACCGGATGGGCATCGGTGACGACACCAGCGTCGTGATTCGCTCCCGTCGCTATCTACTTGACGGCAAGCCTGTCGAGATCGCCGTATCGTACATACCTGCTGACCTTGCGCACGGCACGCCGATCAGCGACCTCAACCCGGGACGCGGCGGCATCTACGCCCGCCTGGAGGAGCAAGGCCATGTCCTAGCAAGGTTCACCGAGGACGTGACGGCCAGGATGCCGACTCCCGAGGAAAGTCGCCTGCTCAACCTCCCTCCTGGCGTACCGGTGTTCCGGCTGATCCGCACCGCCTATGACTTGGAAAATCGGCCCGTCGAGGTGTGTGACACCGTGATGGCGGCCAACGCCTACCAACTGTCCTACGAGTTGCCCGCTCGCTGAGGCTTGACTTCATCGGCGCAACTCCTCTATACAAGTACTAGACCTCTAGACAACTAGAGATGTAACGGCATGATCGCACGCAAGGAAATCATGAACCTCACGCTTGGCCAGCTCAACAGGATGGACCAGTTGGCGGCCGAATGGTCCTTCCTGTGGGATAAGCGGCGATCGCTGTGGATCGCGGCCGAGGATTGCGTTGACGGTGAACAGATCGAAGAGATTGACCTGGACGTTCTCTTGGACCGGGTTGAGCTCGCCATGCGCTTGTCCGCATAGCAGTCGGCTGGTACAACCCCCTTACCGGAATCGGTGAACGCTCGATGAGTGAAGGCGAGAACCGGCGACCGTTCGGAAGAATGATCCTGACTGGTCCCGAGCCCGCAGCTAGTCCTGCGCGCCGCCGGACGGGGCCCAGACCCGGAGCATGGCCTCGGGCAGGCCCCACCAGCCCAGCGCGGTAAGGCGCTCGTCGTCGTCGATCGCGCCGAGCACCTGCCACAGCGAGGTCACGGGCAGGAACAGGCTTTCCATGGTGAGGTCGTCGTACTCGTCGTCATCGGAGAGGTAGAAGCTGTCGGCGTAGTCGCGCACGTACCCGGCCAGGTCGGCGGCTGACGCGGGGGTGCCTGGACCGCCCTCGGCGAGCGCGGTGATCGCCGCCAGCCAGTCGAAATGGTCGATGGCGCAGATGGCGGCGAGCTCGCTTTCCGCCTCGTCGGAATCGCCGTCACCGGCGTCCGGGGCGCCCCAGTCGTCGGTTCCCTGCGGGGACGCCACGCCTGCGGCCAGCCGCAGCCACAGCTCGGTATCGTCGGCCGGCAGCTCGTCCGGGCGCAGCCCGCTGCACTCGGTCAGCAGTGCGCCGGGCCAGCCCGGCCGGGCGATGTCCTGGCGCAGCCGGGCGCTGGCCCGGCGCAGGTCCTCCGTCGGCAGCGGCCGGTCACCGACCCGGCCGAGCAGGCCCCGGGTCGCGGCCAGCGCGTCGGCGTCGGCGGCGTCCCACTCGGCCAGGAATTCCTCGTCCTTCTCGTCCAGCAGCACGTCCATCGGCACCCGGCCGTCGGGCAGCGCCGAGGTCATCCACCGTTCCTGCAGCTCGATGTACGCCTGGCAAGCGGCAGGATCGGCCGCGGCCAGCAGGTCGGGGTCGGTCTCGCCCGCGGCGAGCCGCTCTTCGAGGTGGCTGACCAGCCTGGTGTGCATCTCCGCGGCGAGCTGGCTGCGCTCGGACATCTCGTCCCAGACGTGCAGCCCGATGATCCCGTTCGGCTCGGTCCCGGTGGCTTCCAGCCACGTCCGCACGTCTCCCACCGTGGCCTCGCCGTCGTTGATCTTGTGCAGGATGGCTTCCGCCGACGTCCAGAACACCGCGGACAGCGGGTTGCCGGCCGCGAGCAGCCCCCGTCGGATGCCGGGCAGCGAGCCCAGCGCGTCTTCCGGCGGTGCCGTAAGCAGCGCGAGTGCCACGTCACGCCTGGTCAATGCGCTAAGCGGCCGGCCCGCGAGGTCGGCCACCCGGTCAGCTTCAAGGTTCACGTCTCGCAGCGTACGCTCTCCCGGCGCTGTTCGCCGACCGTCCAGCGCCGCTCCTGGAGTAGGCCGCGGAAGGCTCGATCGCGTCTGGCTGTCCCCAGCTGCGCGGCCGGCAACAGCGACGCGGCAAACAACAGTTGCGCGGCACATAACATAGGTACTCGTGGGAAAGTCGGCGGGGCGAGGGGTGAGGGGTGTCGTACTCGCGGCCGCACTGACCGGGATGACTGTCTCGCTCGCCGCATGCAGCAATGGCCCATCGGCCAAGCCCGAGACCCGTTATGTCACCGCGTCGCCGACGTCGTTTCCAACACCGCCAACCGTGCCACCCCATGGCGGCGTGAATCTCGACGTGCTGGTGGTGAGCGATGGCACGCCGCCGGTCAAGGCCATCGGCCAGCAGCTGACCACCGAGGGCATACCGACTACGGTCATCAACCTTCATAACTCCTCCCGGAAGTCGATAACCAGAGCGTTCCTCGCCCGCACCCTGCCCGGCGGCGGCCATGGCGGCAACTTCGAGGGGATCGTGCTGCCCGGCCCCGCCCCTTCGGGCTTGTCCGCGGCCGAGGAAAGCGCGCTGGCCTGGTACGAGCGCACGTTCCGTGTGCGCCAGGTGGACGCCTACTCGCCGCCGGATCCCTTCGTCGGGATGAACCCGCCCGTTTACAGCGGGCCACTCAGTGGCGCCGTCCATGTGACCAAGGCGGGGGCGGATGCCGGATTCGGTTACCTCAACGGCTCGTTCCCGTTCAGCGGGGGGGCGGCCGGCTCCGCGCCGTTCGGCTACCTCGCCGACCCAGTATCGGGCGGCACCACGTCCTTGCTCGACGCGGCGATCCCGGGCTCGTCCGGCCGCGCCGCGCTGGTGTGGAAGTACGACAGCCAGGGGCGCGAGCAGCTCGGAATCGGCTTCGGTGTCGCCAGCTTCCAGTCGCAGTTCCACTACCTGGCGCACGGCATCGTGACCTGGGTCACCCGCGGCGTGAACCTCGGCAACTGGCGCAACTACCTCGACATCGCCTACGACGACATGTTCCTCGGCGACGCGCAGTGGAGCATGACCGGTCACTGCACGCCCGGCGCCACGACCTGCCCGCCCGGTACACCCGGGACCGCCACGATCCGGATGACTCCGGCCGACGTCAGTTACCTCGTGCAATGGGAACGGCAGCACAACTTCAAGGTCGAGTTCCTGTACAACGGCGGGGCCTCCGTCCGTTTCCAGACGAATGGGGTCGACCGGCTGCTCCAGACGGTCCGGCCGGTGGCCGGCGATTTCTACTGGGTCAACCACACGTACACCCATGCGTACATGGGCTGTAAGCAGGACTTCACCGTGGTGCCCTGGAAGTGCGTGACATCGGACGGGCGCATCGTGTGGGCCTCGGGTCCGGCCCTCATCAACAGCCAGATACTCGACAACTTCGCCTGGGCCGAGCGGAACGGGATCCCCGCCGAGCCCGGGGTGGTGGCCACCGGCGAGTACACGGGGCTGCCGATGCTGCCCCAGCAACCGGCGGACAACCCCAGCCTCGACGCGGTGATGGGTCCGGACGGTGTCAAGTGGATCGCCCTGGATGCGTCGCGCGAGCCGGACATGCGATACGTCGGCGCGGCGCTCGGCGTCCCGAGGCACCCGATCGACGTCGGGTATGACGTCGCCACCGTGGCCGCGGAGATCGACGAGTTCAACTGGTACAACACGTCGAAGGCCGATGGCGGCAGCGGGATCTGCCAGGGCAGCAAGGTGACGGCCTGCCTCAAGCCGCTGAACCCGCAGACCGGGTGGGCCTCATCCATCCTGCCCGGGCAGGTCCAGATCGTCCTCAAAGCGCTGCTGGACAACGACCCGCGGCCGTTCTACATGCACCAGTCCAACCTGACCGGTGACCGGCTGGCGTATCAGGTGATGGACGGCGTCCTCTCCGCGTATAGCTCCGTCTACGGTGCTGACAGCCCGATCGTCAACCTGCCGATGTCGGGGGGCGGGGTCGTCTTGCACAACCAGCAGTTGTGGGAGACCGCCGTGCGCGAGCACCTGGTTACCGCGTGGGTCCAGGGCCGCACGGTTACGATCTCCGGCCCGGCGGGCACGACCGTCCCGGTCACGGTGCCCCGGGGAACCACGGCGGGCTCAGACGGCCAGGCTTTCGGCAGCCGGTACGCCGGGGAGCTCTCCCAGTACACGGTGCTCGGCTCGCATCCGCTCACGCTGACCCTCGCGTCGGCACCCTTCGGCGGGTAACGGCCGGGGTCTCGCAGTGAGGGCCGACGCCGATGTCACGCCGGTCACGCGGTGATCGTGGTCGGCATAGGCGGCAGTCAACGCGTCACGCAGCGCCTGTTTCCCGAACCGGTTGCCTAGCTGGGCCTTGGCGGCATCCGCCATGCGCCGGGCGACGTCCGGCCGGTCGAGCAGGTAGCGTACGGCGCCGGCCAGGAGGTCCGGGCGCCGCGGCGGCACCAGAAGCCCGGTCTCGCCCGGGACCACGACGTCGGACACGGCGTTCACGGCGGTGGCCACGACCGGAATCCCGCACGCCATGGCCTCCACCACCGCCGTGGGCAGGCCTTCGTAACGGCTCGGCAGCGCGAATACGTCGAATGCCGGGAGAATCTCCGGTACGTCCGCCCGCTCGCCGGCCAGCACCACGCGGACGGCCGGATGCCTGCTGGCCAGGCCTCCGATCCTGGCGGCCAGTTCGCCTCCGCCCACCCAGACACCGATCACGCCGGGCCGGGCGAGCAGGCGCATGGCGGCCAGGAAGTCCTCGGGCGCCTTCTGGTAGGTAAGCCTGCCTACCGCGCCGACTACCGTGGCGTCGGCCGGAAGGCCAAGGGCGCGCCGTGCCTTCTCCCTCGCCTCCGGCGCTTGGGCGCTGGGCACCGTTCCGGGCTTGGTGTCGACGGCCACCCCGATGGTCCGTATCCGGTCTGGCGCGATCAGGCGCCGCCGGACGGCCTCGACGGCCACCCCGGTCCCGACGCACAACGCGACGTCGGTGACGCGCCCCAGTTGCCGTTCGATGGCGACGTAGGCACTGCGGCGGCCACGAGACTGAAACTCGTGGAAGGGGAAGCCATGGTAGGTATGGATGATCCGCGGCACCGAGGCGCGACTGGCGGCCATCCTGCCGAGCGCCCCCGCTTTAGCGGTGTGGGTGTGCGCCACGTCGAACTGCCCCCGGGCGAGCAAGACGTTCAGCGCATGGAGTGCCCGCAGGTCGCTGCGGGGATCGATGGGCATCCGCAACGCCGGCTCCACGATCACCTCGAGGCCTGCCGCGGCCGCCTGATCGAGCAGATGGTCCCCGCTTCCGGTGATGATCGTGACCTGAAAGTCAGCGGGATCGAGCACCTTCGCGCCGCGCAGCGCGAGCACGCCAGCTCCGCCCTCCAGCCTGGTGATGAGGGTGGCCACCCGCAACGGCCGCACGCTCATCGGCGGGCACAGCCCGCCAAAGCCGTGGCGTCCTCGCGTGCCCAGTAGCTAGGCAATCCGTCGTAGGGATTACTGCCTGTCCCGTCGGTCACGTAGACATGCCCGGCACGACGGCTGGTGGCCAGCTTCAGTATCCGGGACAAGTCCGAGCCCGGCGCGGCGTAGATCGTGTGCGCGAACCTCGAGGGCGGATACCTGTCCGCCCAGCCTGGTACGCTCAGGCTCAGATACTGGTCGTTGGTGCCTTCGAATACCATGACCACGTCGCCGATTGCCATGTAATTCTGGTCCGGGTACTGGCCGGGGTTGAGCCAGACCGAGGATCCGGCACTGAACCGGTGGATGTAGCTGACCAGCTGGCGGTAATAGTTCGCCTGGGGTTCGGCTCCGGAAACCCGGTCGAGAAATATGCTGGTGACCCCATACCATGCCCTGTAGTTTCTTACCTCGGCTTTGACTTGCGCGATCGGCCGGTGTCCGTCGACCGTGGATATGTAGCCGAGGATCTTTATTCCCCTGGCCCGCACCTGGCGTATTATCGGCTGGAAATGCGCATCGGGCGCATTACCCGCGCCCATCCCGGAGATATCCAGGATGATGTTTCCCGGCGGTGGCTTGCTGTCGGCAGCTTGCGCCCAGGTAGCCGATGAGTAGAAATAGGCCGGTATCACCAGCTGCGAGCAAGACCCCCTGCTGGCGGTCGCTTCAGGACGGCCTGCTGGAGGAGGGGCCGCCTGGCTTGCCGTGCAGGCCGCCACCGCGGCGGCCACGGCCAGGGCGGCGAGCACCAGTACGACGGCCCGCCGCCGCACCGGCCCGCAGAGCCCGCCGGATCCCGGTGAACCCGGCATGTCAGGCCCCGAGGACGACAGGCAGGCGGTCATACGGGTTGGGCCCGCCGCGTTCGGTGATGTAAACGGCGGCCGCGTGACGTTTCATGGCCAGCTGGGCGGCCTCCTCGGACCGTTCGGGCGGTACCGAATACACGACGTGGTAAAACTTCTCGCTGGGCCACGCCCTCGTCCATCGCGGCACGTTGAGCGTGCGGTAGGCAGGCCAGGGACCCTCGAAGGCGCCCAGCAGGTCGGCGTGCCGGGTGTATCCTTCGTCCGGGTATGCGCCATGGTTGAAGAACACGACCCGGGCTCCCAGCTTGCGCACCCGCGCTGACAGCGCGGCGTAATAAGCCAGGCTCGCGGCCGAGGTCGCGGCGCGGTCGAGGCACACGCCGCTGACGTCGTACCAGTCCAGGTACCGGCCGAGTTCGGTGCTGATCTGGCCCGCGGGCCGGTTGCCGTAGTCGGTGTCCACGTAGCCGATCACCGGCACGCCGGCGGCTCGCAGGCACTCCGTCATGTCCTTGAACGGCGCCTCCGGCCCGCTTCCTGGCCCGTTGTGGATGTTGAGGATGACCAGCCGGACACGCGACGCGTGCCTGGCCAGCCACTCCCAGTCGCCGGGGTGAACGGCGGGATGAAAGTAGGCGGGGACGACCAGCCGCGGCGACGGGCCCGGCTGGGATCCGTCATGCACCTGTCGTGCCACAGGTCGCCTCCCACAGGTCGGATACGGACGCCTTCAGGTCACGGGAAGGCTGCCAGCCCAGATCCCGGCGCGCCCGGGTGATGTCAGCCTGCATCCAGGGCAGGGCCGCCGACCGCGGTGAACCCGCCGTGTCCTCGTGCACGACGGGTTCGTAGCCGCTGACCGCGATCAGCTCCTTGATCAGGGTGCGGGCGGCGACGCCACGGCCGCTGCCGATGTTGATGACCGGATGCGCCAGCACCGGCGCGGTCGCCGCGGCGAGCACCGCGTCGGCGGCGTCTCGCGCGTCGATGAAGTCGCGCACCGCGTCCAGCGGGCCCAGCCGGATGTCAGTACCATCGGCGGCCGCCCGGCACAGCAGCATCGCGGCGCGCCCGGGCAGGCCGTCCGCCGGGGCGCCCGCGCCGACCACGTTGAATACGCGAAGGACCACGGAGTCGAGCCCGGCGGTCCGGGCCAGCTCGACAAGCCTGGTTCCCGCGAGCTTGGTGACCCCGTAGACGCTGGCGGGACGGGCCGCGGCCGACTCGGCCACTGGTACGCCCTCCTCGGTTCGCCCGTATTCGGCGGCCGAGCCGATCTGCACCAGCCGGGCGGCACATCGCGCCTGGACCATCGAGGTTACCAGCGCGTGAACCGCGGTGATGTTCGCCGCGGCGAGCATGTCGGTGCTGCCTGTCGTCGCCCCGGCGCAGTTGACGACCGCCTCGGGAGCGATCGACGTGATCACCTCGGCGATCCGGGACGGGCCGTCGGCCGACAGGTCGAGCCGGTAGTGCGAGGCGGACGCCGGCACCGCGGACCGGCCCGCCGTGACGACATCGTGGCGCGCGGCGCTGGCTTCCCGCAGCACGTGACGGCCGAGGAAGCTGCTCGCACCGATGATCAGCACGCGCATCAGGGATCCGTGGCTGTGTCGGCGGCCAGCATGGTGGTCAAGCTCACTGATGGTACTCGCCGGTCTTGAAGCGCGCCAGGTTCGCCGGATCGCCGAACCAGTCGATGGTCCGCCGCAGACCCTCCTGCCTGGTCAGCCGGGGTCGCCATCCGGTGCGCTCGCGGAGCTTCGTCGCGTCGCAGACCAGCCGCATCACCTCGGACTCTTTCGGGCGCAGCCGCTGAGCGTCCTCGACGATATCGGCCTGCGCGCCCATCAGCGTCGCGATCTCTTCCGCCAGTTTCCCGATGGCGATGTCGTCACCCGGCCCGCAGTTGAACACCTCGCCGAGCACCGCCGAGGCCGGCGCCTCGCCGAGGTCGATGAAGGCCTGCACGGTATCGGTGACGTATGAGAAGTCCCGGGTGGGGTCGAGCGCGCCTAGCAACAGCTGACGTGCGCCGGTAGCGAGCTGGGTGATGATCTGCGGGATGACGGCGCGGGTCGACTGCCGCGGGCCGAAGGTGTTGAACGGCCGCAGCGTCACGACCGGGACCCCGAAGCTCAGGTGGTAGGACTCAGCCAGCTTGTCGGCGGCGATCTTGGAGGCGGCGTACGGAGACTGGGCCTGCAGCGGATGCGACTCGCTAATCGGCACGGTGCGCGCGGTGCCGTAGGTCTCGCTGGTCGACGTGTGCACCATCCTGGGCGTGTGGCAGGCGCGCACCGCCTCGAGGACGTGAAGCGTGCCGATGGAATTGTTGTCCACGAAGGACCTCGGCGCGCGGTAGGAGTACGGAACGGATCCGATCGCGGCCAGGTGGTAGACGATCTCCGCGCCTTCCACGAGCTCGCGCGCTGACGCGGGATCCCGCACGTCGCCGAACACCACGTCAACGTGGTCCATGACGTCCCGGTCGAGGGTGTCGAGCCAGGCGCATGAGTTCCACATGTTGTAGAGCACCATGGCCCGGACCCGGCATCCGCGTTGAACGAGCGCCTCCACCAGGTGGGAACCGATAAATCCCTCGGCGCCGGTGACGGCTACGACATCGGTCATGGTCGCAATCCTCCTAATCAGTTACAGCGAACGGAAACGGCTGCCGCTACCCATGCCGCACCGCCGCCCCGAGTGATCTCGCGGCGAAGCAGCCCATCACGATGAGCAGAGCTGCGGGTGTCAGCACCTGGATGACCATGCCCTTGTCGCGCAGCGCGAGCTCAATGGCCAGGGCCGCCGCGGCCGCGGCGAGCGGGACGGCGCGAACGCGCATCGTCTGCAGCAGGAGGGCAAGGAACATGGCCGAGCCGAGCATCAGGTACGCCACCATCACCGGCAGGTCAGCCCGGCCCGGGTGAGCGAAGCCCGCCCAGGCCGCGACGGCGACTCCGGCGTCGATAAGGGCGATCGTGCCGCAAACGTACTGCTGCAACGCGACGAACAGCACACGGCGTGAACGCCGCCGGAACTCCGGCAACCCGGTGGTCGAGCCGAGCAGCCGTCGCATCCGGCGCCGGTACCAGAGCAGGCTCCACTCCGCCGCCCCCATGCTGAGCGAGAGCGGTATCGAGACGAGCAGCGCTCCCCGGTTGAGGCCGCCGTGGCCGTCCGGGCCGGCCACGATAGGAAAGGTCAGCAGGCCTGCGGCCACCACCCCGAAGGCGATGGCCGGCACCGCCGCTCGCAATTCGGCGGTGATGAGCAGGCGGCCGGCGCGGGGGCCGTTCCTCCGCGTGAACGCCAGGGCGATCAGGCAGGCGAGGAGCGGCGTCGCGCCCAGCGCCCACCAGGCCGCGTGCTCGAGTTGCGGCGGGCGGCCGAGGTACAGGAAGGCCGTGCTGGCGGCTACGCCCGGCACCAGCGCGACCGGGAGCCATGTTTCAAGGCCCAGCACCATCAGGACAGACGCGCCGAGCATGTAGGCACCCTCGCCCGCGCCGAAGCAGAGCACCGCCACGCTGGCGCCGAACCTCATTCCGGCCGCGAGCATGGCCAGCCCTATCAGCACCAGGCCCGCTGCCAGCCCGGCCCGTAGTACCCGCTTCACCTGTCTCTCGTCGGCCGATCCGCTCCGCCGCAGATAGCCAACGCACGCCAGGCCCTGGCTCAGCCCCCACGCGACCAGCAACGCCAGCACCAGTGTGGGCAGCACGCCGGGCCCGCCGAGCAACCCGGCCGCCGCGGGAAAGCAGACGGCCGGCAGCGCGTAGAGCAGGGCATGCAGCAGCGGCCGGAACCGGTTCCCTCGCCAGGGATCAGGGGCTGGCGCCGGGTTACCTGGACGCCGGGGCACGCGCCGGTACATCACACGTGCGAGCGCGAACACATCACCGACGCCGTAATCACTCCAGACCGAGTTGTCACCGAAACCGTCGAACTCCAGCGCGCTCGCCACCTCCAGCGGGTCTACCGCCGACTCGCACACCGTGCCGTACTTCTCGCACAAGGCCGCCACGGTGGGCCGGTCCGTCTCGTCGAGGTCCCGGAGCCACTGCGGGGATCTCCCGTTGACGTTTTCCGTGTCCTGGACGCTCACCGCACCGCCTCCGAGTCCGCCACGGCGGAGCCGTCCTGATCCTGGTCCGGTCTCGCGACGGTGCGGACCGGCTGCGGCATGATCACGGTCCGGTCCTGGTCCGCCGGTTCCGGCCGCCCCGGGCCATGCGGGGGCAGGACGACGGTGCGTTCGGAATCCGCCGACGGACTCCGGCCCAGTGCGGGCATGACCTGCGTGATCTCCTGATCCGCCGCTGCCTGCGCTGGTGCGTCCGGCCGGGTCGCGCCAGGCCACGGCCCCACCACGGTGTCTTCTTCCTCCGACGGCAGCGCGAGCCATCGGGGGGACCGGGACACGGTCTCGCCTTGGTGATGGTCGGCCTCCTGCCGCGGCTGGGCCGTGCCGGGTGCCGACGTCGCGTCCGGGCCCGGTGCCGCGATCTCGCGGAAACCCGCGATCTCGCGGGAACCAGAGCCAAGAAGCTGGTACAGCTCGTCGAACGCGCTGACAGCGCGGTCCATGGTGAAGTGCTCGACGGCGCGCGCCCGGGCGGCCGCGCCCAGGGTCCGCCGGAGACCGTCATCCCGCAGCAGCCTGACGCATGCGTCCGCCAGCGCCGCCGGGCTGCGTGGCGGCACGACGAGCCCGGCGGCGTCCCCGAGCGCCTCACTGACGCCGCCGACGTCAGTGCCCACACATGCCCGGCCGCATGCCATCGCCTCGATGAGGGTGTAGGGAAAGCCTTCGGAGATGCTGCACAGGACGAACACATGCCCGGCCGCATAGGCCTCCCGGATATCGTGGACCCTGCCCTCGAAGGTCGCCCGCTCAGCGAGGCCCAGCTCCGCGGCTTCCGCCCGGCAGCGCTCCAGGTAGGCCTCTCCGCCCTGCGGCGGTGCGCCGAATATCCGCAGCCGGGCTTGCGGTATTTCCCTGATCACGAGGGAAAATGCGCGCAGGAGCGTGACCAGGTCCTTGATCGGGTCGATCCGCCCCACCCAGGAGATCGTCGGGACCTCAGGCTCTTCCGTCAGCACGGGAAAGACAGCCGGATCTACTCCGTTGTAGACGGTGCGTATCCGGGTTGTTTCCGCGCCCAGTTCGGCTTCCCAGCGCTTGTTGTAGACGTTGCCCGGCGTGATGACCTCTGCCTCCTGGTATCCGAGGGTGCACAGACGGCGCAGGAAGCGCAGGTACAGGTCCTTCACCGGCCATCCGAACTGCGGGTGGCGCAGATGCAGGTAATGCTCGCGCATGTACACGCCATGCTCGGTGACGATCATCGGCCGGTCGTACCGCCACCTGGATGCGACGGCGGGCAGGACGCCCAGCCCGTTGGTCACCGCATGGATCACGTCCGCCTGCACCGGCCGGTGCGAGAACGGTCGCAACGCATGTTCCAGCAGTTGCATCGCGACCACCGCATCGCCCAGCGTGGGGATGATCTGTAGCGGACCAGGCAATATCTCTGGCCATCGTTGGCGCCAGGCGTCACCGAGCACACGCACCGCGTCCTCACTGGCCAGCAGGGCCGGGAGATCGTGCGCCTGCCCGTAGCTGAACAGCTCGTGCATCACGCTGGTGAACCGGTCCTGCGCCTGGGCGGGCGGGCTGAGCAGCACGTCAATCAGCTCGCGTAGCAGCGAGTCGTTCCGGCGCCTGGACAGCCGTGACCGCACGGGCACCGGCGGCGGCCGGCCCCAGAGCGGGATGGTCAGCACCGACTTCACGTTGCCGGGAAGCTGCCACCGCATGGCCTCGTTTCCCGTGGCGACCAGCGGGATCAGGATGAAGTCATGCTGCGGCAGCCCGCGGATGAGCTGGTCACACCAGACGCTCACGCCGCCGAACTGATGCGGGTATGTCCCTTCTGCTGCCAGTGCCACCTTCATGCCGAGCCGCGGAGCCTCCTTCGGGAAGATCGGTTCCGGTCCGCCAGGAGCCGTTCGTAGAGGTCGTCAATTCTCTGCACGACCGACTCCATGCCGTAACGCTCGAAGACGGCGTGGTCGGCCTCGCGCGGAAGCGGGCCTACCTCCACCGCCTTCCTGATCTCCGCGCCGAGGGCCTCCGCGGCCCCGGTGACCTGCCGGGCCTGGCTGGTCTGGATTCCGTCCAGGGCCGGGCAGGTCGTGTAGAGCACCGGCAGCCCGCTGGCCATCGCCTCGAGCACGGAAAGCCCGAAGGTCTCCTGCGCCGAGGCGGCGACGTAGAGATCGAAGGCGGCTAGCATGGCGGCCGTATCGGACTGGAAGCCGCCGAAGATCACATGATCGGTCACGCCGAGCCTCGCTACCGCCGCTTCCACCCGGGCCTGGTCCTCCCCGCGGCCGATCACCAGGATCTTGCACTGCTCACCGAGCACCGGGACGGCGGCCTCGACCATCAGGTCGATGCGCTTGTTAGGGTCCAGCCGGCCGAGCGCGCCGATCACGTATGTGTCGTGCGGGATGCCGAACGCCTCACGAGCCCGCCGGCGCGCTGCGGGGTCGAACGAAAGTGCCGCGGTTTCCAGCCCGTTGGGGATGACGGTGATCTTCCCGGCGGGAACGCCCCAGCGGATCAGCCGTTCCCTGACCGTGTCGGAGACGGCGATCGTGGCGTCGGAAGACAACTCCGATGCCAGGTAGAGGGCGCGGACTCCGGCTGTCATCTTGCGCCGCTCGATATGCGTCTCGCCGATGGAATGCTCGGTCGTCAGCACCACAGGCGTTCTCGCCAGCCGGGCGGCCGGGCGTGCGTAGATCTGGCTCCGGTACAAGTGGGCGTGCACCACGTCGTAGTGATCGCGGGCGATGAGGGAACGCAGCTTCGGCAGCATGCCCAGCTGGGTATTGCGCCGCATGCCCAGATCGCGCACGCTCGTGCCGGCGGCCCGGATCTGCTCCGCCACCGGGCCGGGGTTGTAGAGCGTCACCACATCGCTGTCGTGCCTGGTGTACTTCAGGATCATGGCCAGCTGGATCTCGGCGCCGCCGGCATCCAGACCGGTGATCACGTGCAGGACCTTCATGGTCGGTTCCCCTTCGTGGCGAGGTATCCCCGGTAGAGAAGCCGCTTGGCCGTCAGCCGGGCGGCGCCGTCGTCCTGACCGACATAGATTCTGGGTAGCGCCATGAGCCCGAGGTCGGCCGTCGGCGTCCGCACGGCGCAGGCGTAGTCGTAACCCGCGTCGCGGACCGCCTGCCGGGCCGGCGCATCCATCGAGCCGTAGGGGTAGGCGAAGCCCCGGAGGGGGGCGCCGACGAGCTCGTCAAGGCGGGCTCTGCTCCCGCCGGTTTCCGCTTCGAGCTGGCGGGCCGGCAGGCCGGCCAGCCGCGTGTGCGTGGCGCCGTGGGAGCCGATCTCCATCCCGGCGGCCGCGACTTCGGTCACCTGGTGGCCGGAAAGCAGCGGCCACGCTGGCCCGCCGTCCCACTCGTTGGTCCCGCCGAGCCGGTCGGAGATGATGAAGACGCTGGCGGTGAAGCCACGGCGGCGCAGTTCAGGAAGGGCCGACTCGAGCACGCTCAGGTACCCGTCGTCGAACGTGATGCCGACCAGCCCGCGCTGGCGGCCGTGCCGCATCGCGTCGACCAGCGTCCCCATGCTGACACCGCGCAGCCCGAGTCGCTGCAGTGTCGCCATCTGCTCGGCGAAGCGGCCCGGGGTGACGCACAGCTGGTTCGGATCCTCGGTGACCTCCGCCACGCTGTGGTACATCAGGATCATCGGCATACGGCCCGCGGTCAGCCTGCCGGAGGGTGCCTGGCAGCCGGCTCTCCGGTTGCGGCCACGAGCGGTCATGGCAGGTCCTCCGCTCGCGTATCCCCCGCTCGCCGGGCCGGGCGCCCGCCGCTGACCACGGTCGCCACGGTCCGCACGAGGATGGCCAGGTCCATCCAGACCGACCAGTACTCCATGTAGTAGTTGTCGAAGCGGGCACGTTCGAAGATGGACGTGTCTCCGTTGAGGCCGTTCACCTGCGCCCAGCCCGTCATGCCCGCGGGCATCCGGGTCCGGTCCGCATAGCGAGGGATCTCACGGCCGAAGCGCTCCGAGAAGTACGGTCGCTCCGGCCGCGGGCCCACCAGCGACAACTCGCCCCGCATCACGTTGACCAGCTGGGGCAGCTCGTCCAGGTGGGTCGCGCGCAGCCACCGGCCCAGCGGGCTGTGCTCGTCCGCCGTCCAGCGAGTCTCCGGGTCATCGTGAGCGGTCAGCGTGCGCAGCTTGATGATCGGCGCGACCCGCCCCTTCCCGGTCACCCTGACCTGGCGGAACAGCACCGCCTGACCGGTGCGCAGCTGGACCGCGACGGCCAGGGCGAGCATCAGCGGTGCCGCCACCGCGAACAGCATCGCGCCGGCCACCAGGTCGAAGACGCGCTTGAGCCTGAGCGCGGCGGGGGAGTGGCCGAAGCGCCGCAGCCGGATCAGCGGGATGCCCCAGATCTCGTCCAGGCAGCCACGCGGCACGCTCATGCCGAGCTCGTAGAGACGGGGTACCACGTACACGTCGGCGCGGAGGGGACGGCTGGCGCGTATCACCGTGACGAGGTCCTCGTCACGGCACGTCGACGAGAAGCACACGATGACCCGCCGGATGTCCAGCCCGCGCACCACGTCGGGCAGGTCTGCCGGACGGCCCAGCGAGGGCACCGGGAGGTCAAGGCGAGGCGGACCGTCATCGAGCAGGCCCGTCAGGCGCAGTCCGAGCTCGGGGTGGTCCCGCACCAATTCGGCGACATAGGCCCCGAACGTGCCGGCGCCGACGATCACGGTCGATTCGGTCAGGCGGCCCCGGCGGTGCGCGGCGCGAAGCGCCGCGCACGTGAGCCCGCGGAAGGCCAGCACGAGGCCGGCCGACCACATCGCCAGCCAGACCACCCGCGCGCCAGGCAGCCACGCCAGCAGGGCGAGCGCCGGGACTGCCGTCGCGATCAGGACGCGGCCCGTCTGGTCGGCGACGCGAAGGCAGATCCGAAGCCGGTGCACGCCACTGGCCGCGAGCGTGACCAGCACGGCGGCGAAGTAGAGCGCGCACAGCCCGCCGCCCTTGGCGTCGCGGCTCACCCCGCTTGCCACAGCGGCGGCCGTCAGCGCGGCCGCGTCCGCGACGGGCAGCGCCAGCAACCGGATCGCTGCCCCGCCCCGCCCGCCGGTGCCGGCGGAACCGGCGGGCGCGGGCCGGCCGACGCGGCCTCGCGGGAGCGGTCCGGCGCGCGACTTCGCCAGAGCCTGCTCGCGATCGTCAGCCATTACCGGCCCGCAGCCATCGCCGGTGAAGACCTGCGGCCGGAGACCGCGGCCAGGTGACGTCCGACCGTTGTGGCGGCGTGTTCGGCCCCGAAGACGAACCGCATAACCGGGCCCATGCTGGGGGCGACGGATGGCCCGATGAAGTAGAGCCCGGGAATCGAGGACTGGTACTGGCGCCCGACCGCCGCGCTGCCGCCCACGGTACGCAGCGAGGACAGCATGACATCCGGCAGGAACCCCAGCTGTTGGAGGTTGATCCGGTAGCCGGTCGCGGCGATCACATGATCCACGGTCAGCTCGCTGACGGCCGTTCCGGCGCCGGCGACGCTCAGCCGCACCTTGCCGTCCACTGCCGTGGCCGACGTCACTGTGTGCCCGGTGCGGACGGGGAACTGTCCCTCGACCCGCTCGCGGAGCCAGCAGGCCCCGGCCGGCCCCAGCGCCGTGCGCGCCCGGTACACCCTGGTGCGCGGTGGCAGCCGCCGGAAGAGACCCGGATGCCCGGAGTAGAACCACGTGGACCAGCCCGAGCCGAGCCCGGCCTCGGGTTCCCTCAGCCGCCTCAGCAGGGGACGGCCCGGATCCAGCGGCGGGCCGTTCCAGGCGATGACCCGCCTTCTGGCCAGGACCTGGACCTTCGCCCCGTTCTCGTGCAGCAAGGCCGCCGACTCCAGCGCCGACTGGCCGGCGCCCACGACGGCGACCTCCTGGCCGCGGAACGCCGCCAGATCGGTGTGCGCCGAACTGTGCGTGCAGGCCGAGGCGGGCAGATCCGACAGCGGTGCGGGCACGTAGGCGAAATGCTCGACCCCGATGGCCACGACGACCATGCGGGAGGCGAATCGCTCGCCGTCGGCGAGGGCGAGCTCGAAGCCGTCACCTCGCTGAACCATGCCGGTGACGGCCACCTCATCGACCTTCAGGTCGAGTTCGGACTGGAACCACTGGCCGTAGCTGACGAAGGTCTCCAGCGATACCGGGAGCCCGTAGCCCTTATAGGGACGGCCCGTGGCTTGACAGAAGGCTTCCAGGGTGTGCGTGCCCGCCGGGTCCGAAAGGTTCGAGGCGAAGCCTTGCGATTTGAGGAACATGCCCGTGGGCATGGCCCCTCGCCACAGCCGCATTGGCACGCCGAGGTGGCGGTAGCCGATGCGGGCCGCACTGAGGTGCGCGGCCAGCGAGAGCCCGTAAGGCCCCGCCCCGATGATGGCCACATCGACGTCGCTCATGCTGGTATCTCCTCCTTGTCGGGACGCCGGCGGGCCCGGGAAGCGCCTCGGCCGCCGGTCGTGAACGGACGGCTGGCCAGGCGCCAGGTCATCCGCAGGCACATGAGGCCGAACGGCCTCAGGTCATCTCGCGCGAACCACGCGGTCTCGTCGACCGCCCGCATCGAGACCAGCCAGTCGCGTGGCGTCAGGTCGCCGCGGCGGATGTGGGCAAGCGCGCTTATCGGGTCATAACTCTCCACCAGGAAACGGCGCCCGTTCACCTGCTCACCCGGTGGTATCGGCTGATCGGTCAGGTCGAGGTAAGCGGCCAGCGCGACATCTGTCCCGGCGGTGTCACGGAAAACCCGGAACTGCGCGCCGAGCCGCGGATTGAAGTCGAGCAGGTGGTAATCGCCGGTGCGCTCGTCCAGCCGGATATCGAGATCGAGGATTCCGCGGTATCCCAGCTTTGCGAGCAGGGTGGTGACCTCGTCGCGCAAGCCCTCATTTACCGCCGAACGCCCGAGGCAGGTCAGTCCGGCGGTGGCCGGATAAGACCGTTCCTTGACGCCGGTAAAGGCCGGCCGGCAAATCGAATTGTCGTCGCAATACCCGTGGAAGAACCAGTCGTGGCCAGGCCCGCCGGGGATGAATTCCTGCAGCATGAGCCCGTCCCCGGACCGCGCGCAGGTCTCGTAGGCGTGATCAAGTTCCTGCTGGCTGGCGACGACGGAGGTACTGAGGAGCCCGCTGCCCTTGGCCCACGGCGTGGTGAGCTTGGCGATCAGCGGATACCTGGCGGCCGAGGCGAACTCCCTGGCCGCCCTGAGCGAATCGGGTGCGACGGTGCGCGGGCTGGGGATGCCGAACTCGCGGCAGACCTCATGCAACGAGTACTTGCCCGCGAGCCGACGCGGCAGGTCGGCAGGCGGATCCGGGAACAAGAACCAGCGCCGCAGGTCTCGGCCATACTCGGCGAGGAAGATCGCGCCGGCGTCGTCGGTGGTGAGCAGGACGCTCCGCTGCCCGATCCGGTCGGCGAGCCGCTGCAGGCCGGCCAGCACGCGATCCGCGTCCGCGGGATCGGGCCGCCAGAGGAAGCGCCCGGTCAGGTAGCGCGAACGCGCGGCCGGTGCCCACGGTCCTTCGTGTACGCCGTAGACCGGCACGCCCATCCGGCCCAGGCTGCGGATGACGCCGAGCCCGCCGTGGTGCATGACGTTCGGGTCGAACTTCAGGACGACCGCTGGCGTGCTGGCATCGACTGGATACGTACTTCTTCTCATTGAGACGCCCGGAGGAGGCTAGGTACGGGCAGGTGATCTCCTCGGCCGCATGTCGGGGGGAGAATATGGTCGGCGAGGAGTCAGCTGCCTCGCGCGATTAGTAGTGGCGGCTCGCATCTGGTCCTGACTCGACGGTCCGAAGGCGGGCAACCTGAAAAGAACACTGTATTCCCCCGTTCCAGGGTGTCGCTACACGGGCCCCGGCCCACTGCGCCAGGTTGATTAATACCCTGCAATAGGCCAATCTGAAACATCTGATGTGGTCCATATTATGTTGGCAATCGGTTGTTTTCAAATAAGTAAAAAGGCAAACCAAAAACAATCTTCGACTAACGGGAAACCTATGTGGCCATGCGACCCGGGGACCATCCGTTTTGCCGGCGGATACCCAGGCCCGCTAGCCGGCGTACGGTCCGGCGCCTCGTCCCTTCCTTGACCAAGACTCAGGATCTGTACCTTCTGGTATGGAGACGCGCGAGATGTCCGGTTGGTTTACCGAGTGCGACGCCCAGCTACACAAGAAGCGACAAGCGCAACCAGACCGAGATGGTTCTGCGACAAAGCCGACATCAGCGCTCGCGTCACGACGCGGCTCAGAGCAGCTCGCGGCCGCCCAGGTAGGGCCGCAGCACCTCGGGCACCCGTACCTGCGCGTCGCTGGTCTGGAAGTTCTCCACCAGCGCCGCCAGCAGCCGCGGCGTGGCCACCGCGGTGTTGTTCAGGGTGTAGGCGAACCGCACCGTGCCGTCGGTGTCGCGGTAGCGCAGGTTGGCCCGCCGGGCCTGCCAGTCGAGCAGCGACGAGCAGCTGTGCGTCTCGCGGTACGCGCCCAGCGACGGCATCCAGGTGGTAGGCCAGGCCGAGGCCCTGCAGCAGCTGCTCGGCGGTGCCGAGCAGCTGGGCGTGCCAGCGGTCGGACTCGTCCGCGTCGGCCGCGCAGATGACGAACTGCTCGACCTTCTCGAACTGGTGGACCCTGAGCAGCCCGCGCACGTCCCGCCCCGCGCTGCCCGCCTCCCGGCGGAAGCAGGGCGAGATGCCGGCGTACCTGACCGGCAGGCGCTTGAAATCCAGGATCTCGTCGCTGTGGAACCCGACCAGGGCCACCTCGGCAGTCCCGGCGAGATAGAGGTCGTCGGCCGGGATCGCGTAGGTCTCCTCGCGGTGCGCGGGGAACATGCCGGTGCCGGTCAGCGGCCCCTCCCGGACCAGCGACGGCACGCTGATCACCGTGAAGTCCTTGCCGGCGAGCACGTCGAGGGCGTAGGAGTGCACCGCGCGCTCGAGCAGCACCAGCTCGCCCGCCAGCGCGTAGGCGCGCTCCCCGGCCACCTTGCGGGCCCGGGTGAAGTCCGCCCAGCCGCGCTTCTCCAGCAGCTCGACATGGTCCAGCGGCTTGAAGTCGAACTCCGGCGGGGTGCCCACGGTCCGGATGACGACGTTGGCGGACTCGTCGGGTCCGACCGGGGCGCCTTCCCACGGGATGGTGGGGGTCAGCAGCATCAGCCCGTTCAGCTTCTCCGTCGTCTCCGCGAGCTGCTCGCGGAGCTCCTTGAGCTGGGCCTCGAGCTCGGCGTGCTGCGCCCGCAGCTGGGCGCGCCTGGCGTCGTCGGCCTGGGCGAACTCCTTGGCCGAACTCTTCCGGCGGGCCTGGGCCTGGTCCAGTTCGTGCTGGAGCTTGCGGGCCGCCCGGTCGAGGTCGAGCAGCTCGTCGACGTCCAGGCTGATGCCCTTCTTCCGGACGGCATCCTTTACCGCGTCCGGGTTCTCCCTTATCTCTCGCCTGTCCAGCATGGGTACGCGCCAGTCCTTGTGTTTATGCGCAGTTGCTTGTCAGCCCGCCACGAAAACGCTACCAGCAGCGGCCGCCCCGACGCCCCGCAGTTTCCGGCCGCTCCCTGTCAGCCGAGGCCTGGCGTGCCGCCGGGTACGGTGGATACGCGGCCACGGGGAAGGTGGGGGCAAGTGCTGCTGACCAATCACGTCTTGTCGGGAGCGCTGATCGGCGCGCTGGCCCGCCGCCCGCTGCCGGCCTTCGCGGCCGGCGTGGCGTCGCACTTCGTCCTCGACGCGGTGCCGCACTGGGGCGAGTGGGGCAGCCCGCGCCGGTTCCTGCGGGTGGCCGTGACTGATGGCCTGGTCAGCCTAGCCGTGGCGGGCGCCTTCGCCGCGGTGTCGCCGCCTGATCGCCGGCTGGCCGTGCTGGCCGGCATGGCCGGGGCCGCCCTGCCGGACCTCGATAAGCCCGCCAAGCTCTGGTTCGGCCGGTCGCCCTTCCCCGCCGCCTTCGACCGGTTCCACATGGGCATCCAGGACGAGGCCGCACACCGGTTTCACGTCGAGCTGCTGGCGGCGGCCGCGCTCGCCTCGGCCGCGCTCATCGCGCGCTCCGCGCCCCGGCGCTCTTTTGATCGGCGCTGGCGCCGCCTAGCCCGCTAGCGGGTAGCGCAGGCCGACCAGGGTGGCCAGGTCGCCGAGGGTGATCTCGAACATGGGCGCCGAGTCCTCCAGTGCGAACCTCAGGTGGCCGAACACTTCCATCGCCACCGCGCCGTACAGCACCGTCCAGCAGCGCGATGCTGGTGCCCAGCGCGTCGCGATAGCGGCTGAGCTGGTCGCGCAGGGCCGGGTCGATCTGCTCGTCGTCCGGGACGCCGAACGGGACCTTGTGCCACAGCTCGAGGAACAGCGTGAAGAAGGTGCCGGCGAAGGCCAGCGCGCACTCGTCCGCGATGTCGTACCGCCCGTCGTCAAGACCGGGCAGCGGCACGCCGAACACCAGGGCGAACTCATCCTTGTGGGTCAGCGCCCAGCGGCGGAACTCGCGGCAGGCGGCGACCATCTTGACGGTCAGCTTCACGTGCGGATCGTCCGACGGCGCCGTGGCGGCCTCGATGGCCCGGCCGATGTCCGCGCCGAGCTCGGTGAAGATGTTGGCGCACAGGTACCTGTGCAGTTCCTCGTAGCTGCCGAAGTACCGGTAGAGCCCGGGGGCGGTCATGCCCATCTCGCGCGCGATGGCACGGAGCGACACCGCCTCCGGCCCGTCCTTGACCAGGAGCTGCCGGGCGGTCTGGATGATCTCGTCGATGGTCGCCGCGCGCAGCCGGTCCCGCCGGGATGGCGGCTGAACCGCGCCCGGCCCCGCCCCGGTGCCCACTGCCCCGGTGACCACGGCCGCGGCGACCTCTGCCGACTGTGTCACAACTGCCTCCTGGACCCATTCATACATGTCCGGACCGCCGAGGGCGAGATCCGGCGACCCGGCGTTGCCCTGATGTTATCTGCTTTGACGGCCGTTATATCGCTTGACATCAGTGAACACCGTATGCGAAGTTACCGATGTAATCAGTTTACGCCGTTTACTTAAATTATCAACAGTCAGAGGGAGACGGGGATGTTCGAGGCATGGGGACGAGCCTTGTACACCAGGCGGCGGCTGACCCTCGGCATCGCGCTCGTGCTCGTGGCGTTCGCCGCGGTCTGGGGGACCGGGGTGTTCGGCAAGCTGTCCTCCGGGAACAGCTTCACGCCGCCCGCCAGCCAGAGCCAGCGTGAGGCCGACCAGGCCAGCCAGGCGTTCGGCCGGAACGACGCCGACGTCGTGGTGCTGTACCGCAGCGCCACCAGGACCGTGGGTGACCCGGCGTACCGGCAGGCGGTCACCGCCGCGCTGAGCGGCCTGCCGCGGGCCGAAGTGGCCCGGGTGAGCACGTACTGGTCCACCGGATCGCCGCGCCTGGTCAGCGCCGACCGGCACGCCACCTACGCGGTGCTCCAGCTCACCGGGGCCGACGACGCCGCCAGGCACGACAGCTACCAGGCGATCAAGGCCGAGCTGACGCCTGCCAGCCTGGCCGCCAGCGGCGTGACCGCCCGGGTCGGCGGAACCGTGCCGATGGAGGCCGCGATCAACTCCGAGGTCACCGCCAACATCGCCAAGGCCGAGCTGTTCTCGATGCCGGTGCTGCTGATCCTGCTGCTGGTGATCTTCGGCAGCCTGGCCGCGGCCGCGCTGCCGGTGGCGATCGGCGGCATCGCCATCCTCGGCTCGTTCGCGGTGCTGCGGCTGCTCACCATGGTCACCACAGTGTCCGTCTACTCGGTGAACATCACCACGATCCTCGGCCTCGGCCTCGGCATCGACTACGGGCTGTTCATGCTGACCAGGTTCCGCGAGGAACTGCACCGCCAGCCGACGGTCGAGCAGGCGGTGGCGCGCACGGTCGCCACCGCGGGGCGGACCGTCGCGGTCTCAGGCATCACCGTCGCGCTGGCGCTGACCAGCCTGATGCTGTTTCCGGAGGACTTCCTGCGCTCGATGGGCTTCGGCGGGGTGGCGACGGTCGCGGTGGACATGCTGGCCGCGCTGACCGTGCTGCCCGCGCTGCTCGCCGTCCTGGGCCCCAAGGTGAACGCGCTGCGCATCCGGCGCAGCGTGCACCGGCCCGTTCGGGGCGAGTCGAGCGGGGCCTGGTACCGGCTGGCGCACAGCGTCATGCGCAGGCCCGCCGTCTACGCGACCGTGATCGTGATCGGGCTGCTGGCCCTAGGCGCGCCGTTCCTGCGCATCTCCTGGGGCGGCACGGACGCCAGGACGCTGCCCGCCGCCTCCACGGTCCGGCAGGTGTCGGAGGCGCTGGACAGCCAGTTCCCGGTCAATTCGACCGCCCCGATCGAGGCGCTCGTCACAGGGGCACGAGCGCCCGCCCAGCTCACCGCCTACCTGCACCGGATCGATGCCATCCCCGGCGTGACCGGCGCCCAGGTGACCGGAGTCAAGGGAAACGTCGCCCGCGTCGACATCGGTTACCAGCCGGCCCCGGTGTCCGCGGCGGCCCGGCATATCGTCACCCAGATCCGCGACATCCCCGCCCCGGCCGGCGCCACCGTGCTGGTCGGCGGGACCACCGCGGGCCTGGTGGACGAGCTGGCCAGCCTCGGCGCCACGCTGCCCTGGATGGCGCTGCTGACCGGCGTCAGCACGTTCGTGCTGCTGTTCCTGGCGTTCGGCTCGGTGGTGCTGCCGCTGAAGGCGATCGTGATGAACGTGCTGTCGCTGTCGGCCACGTTCGGCGTGGTGGTGTGGATCTTCCAGTGGGGGCACCTGTCCCGCCTGCTGCAGTTCACCCCGACCGGCTCGATCGACCCGACCATGCCGATCCTGATGCTGGCCATCATCTTCGGCCTGTCCATGGACTACGAGGTGTTCCTGCTGTCCCGGATCCGGGAGCGGTACGACCAGACCGGCGACAACACCGCCGCGGTGGCCGGCGGCCTGCAGCGCACCGGCGGCCTGATCACCAGCCTGGCCCTGCTGCTGATCATCGTGGTCGGCGCGTTCTCGGCCTCCGGCATCACGTTCATCAAGCTGATGGGGGTCGGCATGATCGTGGCGCTGCTGGTGGACGCGACCATCATCCGGGTGCTGCTGGTGCCGGCCACCATGCGCCTGCTCGGCCGGGCCAACTGGTGGGCGCCGCGGCCGCTGCGCCGGCTGTACGCCAGGTACGGGATCGGAGGAGACCCACGAGCCGACGCCCGTGCCGGCCGGCGTCGAAGGTTAGCGCCGATCTTCACTCAGCGAATCGACCCCAGTCTTAGGTCTTAGGGCGCGAAAATCGGCGTTAGAGCGCCGAACGGACTGGGTTTCCCTGCTTACCGCATCCTCTCCGCTCGGGTGGGCCGTGGCACTCGTCACGGCCCACCCAGGGCCTTCCAGATGACATGCATCGGGCCGTGCTGAGCTGAGGCTGGCGGCCGGGATGCCGGGAGACCTCCCCAGCTCAGACGCGGGTCAGGATTGACCGCGTAGGCAATCCGCATGGGGCGCGTGCGTGCGCGCTCCGGAGCGTGAGGAGGTCCCGATGCCCATCGTAGGCGGGCTGGATATCCACCGGAAACAGATCACCTTCGACTACCTCGACACCGAGACCGGGCAGGTGTGCCGCGGCCAGATCAGCCCGGCCGACCGGGAGCACCTGCGGGCATGGCTGGCCCGGTTCGCAGGCCGCGATGACGTCGCGTTCGCGGTCGAGGGGTGCACCGGGTGGCGGTATGTCGCCGAGGAGCTGGCCGCGGCCGGGGCCACGGCGCATCTGGCCGAGCCGGCCGATACGGCGTTCGCCCGCGGCCGCAAGCGGCACGCCAAGACCGATAAGACCGACTGCCGGCATCTGCGGATGCTGCTGGCCGAGGGCCGGCTGCCGGAGTGCTGGATCCCGCCCGGCCACATCCTGGAGGCCCGGGCGCTGCTCGAGCTGTATCACGACCTGCAGGCCGAGCACACCGCCTGGGTGCAGCGTATCCACGCGGTGCTGTTCCACCACGGCGCCCCGGCCCTGGGCGAGGGGACGCTGCGCACTGAGCCGGGCGTGGCCGCGCTGCGGGCGGTCACCGCCGACTGGCTGTCGCCGGCCGGGCAACTGCAGGTCGCCACCGCGCTGGAGATACTCGAGGCCCTGGAGACCCGGCAGCACGAGCTGCGGCACCAGCTGACCGATGCCGCCCGGCACCTGGCCGGCGCCAAGGTCCTGGCCGCCCGGCTGTACGGGGTCGGGCCGGTCACCGCGCTGGCGATCACCTGCTGGCTGGCTGGCAAAGACCGGTTCTCCTCCTCTCGCCAGGCGGTCCGGTTCGCCGGGCTGGACGTCACCGTGTGGTCCTCGGACCGCAAGGGCCCGCCCGGGCGGCTGTCCCGGCAAGGACCGCCGGTACTGCGCTGGGCGGTCTATGAGGCCGGCAAGACCCACGCCCGGTCCTCAGCCCCGGACTACCGCTACTACGCCCAGGTCAAAGACCGGTGCAACGGCAAGCGCGCCGCGCTGTCCGAGGCCCGCAAGATCCTCCGCCAGGCCTGCCACATCCTGACCGAGCTCGGCGACGACGCGCTCGCCGGCGACGACGCGCTCGCCGCCATCTAAACCCCTCGCCGTGATGACCAGCCCGTGACCGCCGGCCGGGCCAGACCACCCATGCAGCCGAACTCACCCGATGGGGACCACCGCGGCCAGCTCCCGCCGACCCGCTGTCAGCCGCTGCCGGCCTCACCAGGCCAGGCGGACGGCCTGATTAGACTGAGCGGCCGCATCCCCGCAGGCCGGGGACACCCAATCAATCATCATGTCGCCGGGGTACCACCTTCGCCCCGCGGACCTAGGTAAGGCTGGCTGCTCCTGGCCCCGCCCCCGGCCGCCACGGCTGATCTCACCTGCATAGAAAGGCCACCAGCCTGAACCGCTGAACCACAGCCGCCACCCAGGGGCTCCCTGCCCGCCGCCAGGCATGATCCGCTCCCGGGCGGCCGTATCAAGGACGCCTGCGGCGCCGCTGCGCGGGCGCTGCGCGCCCCTTGACCCGCCCGCCCGGTTCGCAGAACCCGGCAGCTATCAGGGACAGGGAGCAGA
>WNGE01002044.1_pt1 | contig 34392 bp, 26 predicted proteins | sample 5400651 | NCBI WGS metagenome assembly WNGE01 (sample SAMN13153370, study PRJNA577476) | soil metagenome | isolation source: 60 cm soil or saprolite under grassland replicate 2 | place: USA:California | collected 2016-06-15
CCCGCGGGCCGCGAGCCAATCTGCGCCGCCAGCGCATCTACCTGCAGCTTCGCCGCCGCGCCCGAGAAGCCAACCGCCGCCACCTGCCCGTGTGCAGGCGTGGCCATGGTCGCGAGCACCAGCAGGCTGACCAGCATTACCCGGTGGAGGCCGAGGTGGCCGAGCAGCATCAGGCTGTGACCCTGCCGTAGGCGGGGGCCGCGCAGTAGGCGGCGGACGGGCAGCATACCTGCGCGCGAGCATACCCGAGCCCGCCTCCAGCTGGCCCATTTCGAGTGCTTCGGCGCGATGCCGCATAGCGGCCGCCGCGGCATCCCAGGCGGATGCGGCGTGGCGTTGCGCTTCGGCGTCCGCGACACCGTTGGCGCGGGCACGGTCAAACGCGCTGAGCCACGCCGCGGCAGCCGCCCGCGCCGACTCGCTGGAGCTGAACACCAGCAACAGCGTCATCATGCGCTGGTCGAACGATGCGGCCGAACGGCCGGAGTGCATATAAGCTAGTAGAACATATGTTCGAGAGGAGTGCAACTATTATTGCGCTCGGTGCAGCACCTGTACGAGCTGGTCAGGCAGCGCGCGCAGCGCTGGCCAGGCGCCGTCGCCCTGGGTGCCCAGGAAGGACTCGGCTGGCGCACGCTCGACTCGCGCACGTTCCTGGCCCAGGTCGATGGCCTGGCGCAACAACTCGCCGAGCGCGGCGTCGCCAGTGGCGATCGGGTCGTGCTGTGGACCCCCAGTGGACTGCGCACGCCCGTCTATCTGTTCGCGCTGTGGAAGCTGGGCGCGATCTCGGTCCCCTTCGACCGTGACATGAACCCGAACGCCGCCCAGGCGATCATGCAATCAGTTGAACCGCGGGTGGTCCTCCTCGGGTATGAGCAGCACCCGAGCTGGGCGCCCGCGAGCGCCGTCGAATGGTGGGAGCCGAAAGCCACGCCCTCCGCTGACCCGTGGCAGCCTCCCGACGAGGAGCTGGCGGCGATCTTCTTCACCTCGGGCACCACCGGCCAGCCCAAGGGGTGCATGATTAGCCACGTCAACCTGTGCTCGCAGGTCGGCGCCTTCGCCGATCGCATCCCGCTCGACGATAACTGTCGGCTCGCGAGCATCCTGCCCCTGTCGCATCTCTTCGAGCTGACGTGCGGGCTGCTGTATCCGCTCAGCCGCGGGGCGGCAATCCATTACATTCCCAGTCGGCGCGGCGGCGACGTCGTGCGGGTGCTCGCGGAGCAGCGGATCACGCACATGATGGCGGTGCCGCAGCTGCTGATGCTGATGGGCAACGCCCTCGAGCAGCGTCTGCAGTCGCGCCTGCCGGCGGCGGTCTATGGCGCGCTCAACGGGCTGGCCGATCGCGTCTCGATCGCGGCGCGGCGGCGGTTGTTCTTCATGGTTCATCGCCAGATCGGCGGGCACCTGCGACTGATGGCCGCTGGTGGCGCCGCGCTGCCCATCGAGACGCAGCGCCTCTGGGAGCGGCTGGGGGTCGACGTCATCCAGGGCTATGGCACAAGCGAGTGCTCGCCGGTCATCGCGTGCGGCGAGCCGCGGCGGACGCCCGCGGGCAGTGTCGGTCCACCGTTGCCGGGGGTCGAGGTGCGCCTGTCGGACGAGGGCGAGCTCCTCGCGCGCGGACCGAACGTCATGCGCGGCTACTGGAAGGACCCGACACGCACTGCTGAGGTTCTGTCGCCCGATGGCTGGTACGCGACTGGTGACCTGGCGCGAATCGATGACCAGGGTGCGATCTGGCTGCAAGGTCGCGCGCGCGACCTGATCGTGCTGCCGAGTGGCATGAACGTTTGGCCGCAAGACGTCGAGGATGCGCTCCGCGCCGACGCGGCCGTCCAGGACGCGGCCGTGCTCGCGGTGCCCACGTCCGGCGGCGGCGCGCGACTGCACGCCTACCTCATCCCTGCTCGACCGACCGACCGCGCGAGCGATCCGCAATCGTTGTTGGCTCGAGCGAATACACGGCTCGCGACGCACCAGCGCGTCTCGACGGCGTCGTGGTGGCCCGAGGCCGATTTCCCGCGTACCAGCACGTTGAAGGTGCGTCGCCACATGCTGCCGCTGCCGACCGAGGATGCCGCGACTGCCGCGCACGCGCCGCCGCCGATCGAGGGCGACCCCGTTGCCGAAGCGGTCGCGGGCGTGGCCCACCTGACCTCGGTGGTGGAGACCCAGTCGCTATCGGAGCTCGGCATCGACAGCCTGGCGATTGTCGAGCTGGTGGTGCAGCTCGAGGAGAAGACCGGTCGCGCATTGCAGGAAGGCGCGTTCTCGACCGAGATGACAGTCGCGGCGGTGCGCGAGATCGTGGAGAGCTCACCGCTGGCCGAGGATCGCGGCGCCGCGGATCTCGACTCAGCCCAGCCGCTGCCGATCCCGCGCTGGTTCTACGCCCACGGCGCGGCGGCTCGACCGGTTCTGACCGCGCCATTCGATCTTCTTTATCGGGCGAGCATCCCGCGCACCGTGGTGCTGGGCTCGGAGCACTTGAGCGGGCTCCAGAGTGGCTTCGTGCTCGCGGGTAACCATCGCTCGTTCGCGGACATGCCACTGATCCGCGTCGGGCTGGCGCGCAGTCCCGCCCGACGCTTTTCGCGACGCATGGTCGTCGCCGCGCTGGCCGAGGGTGAGGGATGGCGGTCGCCGTTCGCGAAGTATGCCGCGGCCGCGTTCGGTCTGTACCCGCTCGATCGCCACACCCAGCGGGAGTCGAGCCTGCGTCGACTGGCCGATCTGGCGCGCCTGGGCAATGCGGTGCTGATCTTTCCGCAAGGTACGCACGCCCGCCCGAGCGACGAGGTGGGCAATCCGCCGGCGGTGCGCTTCAAGACTGGCGTTGCCCACGTGGCCGAGGCACTGGCGGCGCCCGTGGTGCCGTTCGGGCTAGCCGGGACCGAAGAGGCGATGCCGGCATTCGTGGACGACTTCAAAGGTCCAGTGATCGCGGGCGTCCCGCTAGCGCTCAAGCGCACCACGCTGGCGATTGCGTTCGGTCCCCCACAAAAGCAGGCGGAGGGCGAATCGGCGCAGCAATTCACCGAACGACTGGAGCGCCTGTCGTTCGGCCTGGCCGCGGACGCCGAAGCCGCCCGCAAACAGCCGCCATGACGGTTCGCGTGACGCTTCTTCCGTCAACTAGCCGAATCGTGACGCTTCGCGGGCAAAACCTGACGGTTCGCGTGACGCTTCAGCCGCGTGCTGTGACGCTTCGCGTGACGGTTGGCGATTACGCTGGTCTGAAAAAGGGTGCTCAGGCGGCGGGATGCTCCAGTTTGACGGTGTAGCCGAGCGCTTTTAGACGGCGAACTAGGTTGCGTGCCACAGCGGGCTCGGTGCGGGTGTCAAAGTAGTTGCCGCCCTGGTCGTGGTACGGGTATCCGTGCTGGAGCAAGTGCCAGACGATGCTGCGGATCGAGTGGCCCACGGCAACGGCCGCCCGCTTGGCGCCCCGGCGTGCCGCGAGTCGACGGAACTGAGCAGCCAGGTAGGTGTTCTTGGAGCGGGCGGCGGCGTGTGCCGCTTCGGTCAGCGCGTGGCGTAGTGCTGGGCTCCCCTTGCGCGTCTTGCCACTGTGACGCTTGCCAGCACTCTCGGCGTGGCCGGGGCACATGCCTGCCCAGGACGCCAGCTGCGCCGGGCTGGGAAAGCGGGTCATGTCCGTGCCGATCTCGGCGAGCAGGATCTCGGCCGTGCGGCGACCCACACCCGGGATGGCATCCAGGTTGGCCAGCGATTCGTCAAAAGGGCACAGACGTTCTGCGATTTGGCTGCTCACCCGCTCGATGGTCTCATCTAGAAAATCAATGTGGGCAAGTTGCTGGGCGAGCAGGAAGCGCTGGTGGGGTGCGACGCGTCCGGCCAGTGCTCGTTCCAGGTGTGGGATCTTCTCGCGCAGCCGCCCGCGCGCCAGCTGCGCCAGCGTCGCGGCGTCGGCCTCAGTGGCACCGCCGACAATAGCTTCGAGCATCTGGCGCGCCGAACGTCCCAGCACATCTGTGGCCACGTCGCCGATCTTGAGGTTGGCGCCTTCGAGCACCTTCTGTAGACGATTGACCTCGGCAGCACGTTCCTGGATGAGCGACGTTCGATAGCGGGTGAGCTCGCGCAGTTCGCGCTGTGGACGATCCGGCACAAAGCTCGGCTTGAGCAGGCCATGGCGCAGCAGCTCGGCGAGCCACTCGGCGTCCTTGACGTCCGTCTTGCGACCCGGCACCGCCTTGATGTGCTGGGCATTGACGAGCAGCAACTCAAAGCGACCCTCCAGCAGGTTCCAGACCGGTTTCCAGTACCACCCGGTGGCCTCCAGGGCGACATGGGTGATGCTTTCGCTGGTCAACCAGTCGCCGAGTGCGAGGAGTTCATCGGTCAGCGTGCCGAAGGTGCGCACCAGCTTCTGCGGCGGCCCGCTTGGGCTTGCGAGCAGGATGCAGGCGACCACAGTCTGCTTGTGCACGTCCAGTCCGCAACAGCGCGGGTGCACAACATCCATCACGTCCTCCCTTCGGACGGCAGCTGTGGGCGCTCGTGTACATGACTCTGGTCTACGTGCTTGCCGAACGGCAGCAACACTCGGTGGTGCCAAAACAAGCGCCCGGGTCATGCTTAGCGTCGGACTCGTGGCACCAGCCTAATCTCGACCTGCGAACAGCCGCCGCCCTGGCGAGTGTGGCACTCTACGCGCAAGTTTTCATCCCCGGTGGCGGCCAAATCGGCCGTGATCTGCTGAGCTGTAAAGGAAGCGCGGGCGGGCAGCGGCAGCGGGCGAGCCGCAGAGAGCGGTAGCGGCGGAGCGGGCGGAGCGAGCGAGGCGGCAGCGATCGAGCGCTGGGCGGCGCGGAGGTGAGGCGGCACAGAGCGCGCGACGCGGCCAAGGGCGAGTTCCCGGGCCCGCGGCGATGCGCGGCTTCGTGGGACCGAATCGGTCAAGGTGCTAACCGCGCCTGCGCGAGTCCCCAGGACGCCTGCCGCACAGCCAATCGGGACGTACAACGCGGGCGTCCTCAGCGGCTCGCTCGACCGTAAACTGACGTCAAATCACCACTGATCTGACGGAGGAGTCATGACACATGGAGCTCCAAGGTTCGCTGCAGGGGATCACATCCAGGTTGTGCAGGGCCCCTTCACCGACTTCAAAGGCATCGTCACTGACGCGGCGCCAGCGCCAGACAAGGTGGCAGTCACGCTTGCCTTCTTCGGCCGGAAGTCTCCGCTGACGCTGGACGCATCATCGGTCGCGCCCTTACGCAAGCAACAGTAGGTCCATTCGAGAGCTGCGATCGGCAGCCGCCGCCTGCAGCCGATATGACCCGCGAGAACGGATGACCCGACAACCTGCAGTGTCCGGTGGTGGCACCGCGAATTGGTGTTGGCCCGAGCGCAAGCCTTAGGCGACGCGGCGCACGCGTCCGGCACTCGCGAGCGGCGGCGTGGGCGTGGGCCCCCGGCCAGGCCAGGGTCGGCGAGCGCCTTTAAGCGAAACCCAGGCGAGGCACGGAGACGATCGGAGTTGAACCCTCGAGCACGGAGTGAAGCGGGCCAATCGGGTCGCGCGGGCCAGCAGCGCAGGCGGCACGCTCGGCGTTTGGCGCCGCCGGCCGCGCGGCCGCTCGTCCGCTCGGCCGTGGCGGGCGGGGCACTTCGGCGGAAGGCATCGCGGACCGGCCGGACTTGCGCGCACGAGGGGCGGCGGGAATACGCCGCCGAGCGGCGGCACGCGGCCGGGCGCGGTGGGACTCGGCCGGGCGCGGCGGGGCGCGGCCGGGCGCGGCGGCGCACGGCTGGCGAGAAGCGGCGTGGGGCTGGCGAGAAGCGGCGTGGGGCCGGGGCGACTACGCGGGCCGACGCGGGCGTTGGCCAGTTCGGTACCGTGGGCTCTCTTGACTAAGCCCGCGGCCAGCGCGCGCGATGTGCTCGCGCGCATGCCCAAGACCGAGCTTCACCTGCACCTCGAAGGCACCGTCACGCCCGAGACGCTGTGGGACCTCGCCGACCGCGCAGGCGTGCCGTTGCCCGCCGAATCGCCCGAGGCGCTACGCGCGACCTACGTGTTCGACTCCTTCGCGGCGTTCCTCGAACTGTGGCTGGCCATGCACGCATGCTTCGTCGACGCCGCGTCCTACGAGCGGATGGTCGACGACTTCATCGCCGACTGTCGACGCCAAAACCTGCGCTACGCCGAGGTCCACTTCACGCCATACAACCACGAGCACCTGGGCAAGTTCGGCGGTCGGGCCGCGGTCGAGGTCGTCGCCGAGCGGCTGCAGCGCGCGGAGCAGGCCGGCGGGCCAGTCGTGCGGATGATCTTCGACATCCCGAGCGAGTTCCTGCCCGCCAGCGGCGAGTACACCGCCAGCCTGGTCGAGCAGCTAGCCAACCCGACGCTCGTGGCGATCGGCATGGGCGGGCCCGAAATCGACCACCCGCGCAGCCGCGCCGCCCCGTTCTTCGAGCGCGCTCGACGCGCCGGCTACCCTGTCGTGTCACACGCGGGCGAGACCGGGCCGGCCGAGCACGTGCGGCAGGCCGTGGTCGAGCTCAAGGTGCGGCGTGTGCAGCACGGCGTCCATGCGGTCGACGACCCCACGGTCCTGGCGCTGCTGGCAGACTACGGCATCCCATGCGACGTCGCGCTGACCAGCAACCTGCTGCTAACTACGTTCCGAGACCTGGCGACGCATCCGATTCGGCAGCTGCTGGCGGCCGGCGTGCCGGTCACGCTGAGCACCGACGATCCTGCCTTTTTCAACACCGACCTCACGCGCGAGTACGAGCTTGCCCACACAGTGGTCGGTCTCGGCCTCGAGGAGCTGTGGGACATCAATCTCAATGGGTTGCGCTACGGCCTCGCTGACGTAGCCTTGCGGCGACAGCTGATGCAGGAATTCATTGCCGAAGGCGAAAGCCTCGGGCTCGGAGCTGGCAGCGGGGTCGCATGCGGAAGCTAGGCACGATCGTGCGGTTGCAGGTCCAGCGGTCTGGGCTGAAGGTGGCGGCACCCGCGGGCGCCGCGCATCCCAGGCAGTACGAACCGGTCGCGCTGCTGGAGGTGCCGGCGCTCTTGCTGACGCCGGATGGTGTCGTCGGCTTAGTCGAGTGGGCCAGTGGTGAGGAGCGAGTTGTCGATGTGCATCATCGGGCGCACCGCGAGACCAAAAACGCGGACGTGAACGGTGTGTCGGTCGGCTTCACGGCGCACTACGTGGCGATGCGCGGTCGCTTTGGCGAGCACCTCGGTGATGGCGTGGCGGGCGAGAATGTGCTGGTCGAAACGGTCGGGCAGATTGATCCCGAGGCGGTGCGCGGCGGGCTCGCGATCGGCACCCGCGACGGGACGTTGGCCTGCCTCGAGAGGGTTGTGGTGGCCGAGCCGTGCGCCGAGTTCACGCGGTTTGCGCTGCAGCTTGGCACGGGCGACCGGTCGGGGGACTCGGTGACCGAAGGGTTGCGGTTTCTGCGCGAGGGGATGCGTGGCTTCTACGCCACGTTCACGGGCGCGGCGGGCGTGGCAGGAGCTGTGGGCTCAATAGGCGGCGCGGCCTCGGCGGGCGTGAACGCGGACTCGAAAGGCGCGGCCGGCTCGACGGGCGCGGGAGCCGACGTTGCAGGCGCGACAGCCGACGCGGCGGGCGCTGGAGCAGATGAAGCTGGCGCGAGAGCCGACGTTCCGGACGCGAGCGCCGACGTTGCGGGCGCTGGAGCAGACGAACCGGGCGGGATGGCGGCCGACGACACCGCCGCGGAGATCGTGCTGCGCGTGGGCGACATCGTTTTCGCGCTCGATTGAGCGTCCCGCGCGCTCGAGCGCTCGCCACGGCGGGCGTAGCGACGCATCTTGTGCGCGACCTCGCGCACCGCCGCGCGCAGCTCGGGCGGGTGGAGGATCCGAAACGGGCAGCCGATCTGCACCAGGGTGCGGGCCATCCACTCCAGGTGATCGGCTTGCGCGCGCAAAACCACGCCGCCGCTGACGGCTTCGAGCGTGCCCGTGTCGGGCGCGACGCGCCGCTTGGCTTCCGCAAGCGGCAGCTCCAGCAGCACTTCGATGGGCCAGCCGTACGGGATCGTCGCGAACGAGTGCAGCAGGAAGGCCGCACAGTCGAAGTCGAGCGGTCGGGCGAATGACTCGCCGAGCGCCTGCAAGCTGACGATGCGGTCGAGCCGAAAGACGCGGACGTTATCGCGCAGGTGGCACCAGCCGACGGCATACCAGCGCCCCTGATGGTGGACGACGCCATACGGATCGACGTCCCGCTCGGTCAGCTCATCGCCGCCGCGATAGCGCAGGTGCACACGCTGGGTGAACTGGGCGGCGCTGGTCAACGTCAGCAGCGTCGCTGGATCAGAAGGGCTATTGGTGCCGCGCCACGGCGTGAACGCGAGCGCACCCTGGACGGCCTGGACGCGTCCGCGCAGCCGATCGGGCAGTACGCGGTCGAGCTTGGCGAGCGCGCCCTCAACGGCGGGCGCCGCCTCGGACAGGCCCAGCCGCCGCGCCACCAGCAGCCCAAGGCTCAGCGCAAGCGCCTCCTCCTCGGTGAACATCATCGGCGGCAGCTTGAAGCCGGGCCGCAGGCGATAGCCGCCGTACCGCCCCGACTCCGACTCGACCGGCACCCCGAGGTCCTGCAGCATGGTCACGTACCGGCGCACCGTGCGGCGGTCTACTTCGAGCCGCTCGGCCAGCTCGGCGCCGCTCATGCGCGAGCGCGACTGGAGCAGCTCCAGAGCCGTCAAAACGCGAGTCGTAGGGTGGTACATGAAGCCCGGATTCGTGACGCTAACGAGGACCGAAAGTGTCCTCTTTGGAGCTTACGATGTGGGCATGCTCGACCTCAACCCACTCATCGACTCCAAGCACCAGATGCTCCTCGACGAGGCAGCGCGCGAACGACTTGCCGCGCAGCTGCCGCGCAGGAGCGGCGGGCTGCGGCACGCCCTCGCGGAGGCGTGCTACCGGCTCGCGGGCTGGGTGGACGCAAGTCGGTACGTTCAGCCGTCCGAATCGGGACCCACGAACTGGGTGCGCGGCTCGGTCAGCGCCTAGGATCAGCGCGCCGACCGATCACCCCACCTCCCGTCGAAGATTCATACATCCGACGGCTCACTTTCCTTTGCGGTGGTCCAGCGGTAACAACTGAACAACGGCGGACGGCCGAGTCAGCTCTCTCGCGAGGCGGCTCGGCCGTTCGTCGTTTAAGCCTCCAATAGACGGCAGGGCGTTGTCACGCGACCAGCGCCGGCTCCGGCTGCGTCGCCAGGGTGGGAGTGGTCGATTCCGTGATGAAGGCTTCGACCATCGTGCGCGCGACATCGTCTCGGAATTGCACCGGCGGACTCTTCATGAAGTAGGCGCTCGGCCCTTCGAGCGCTCCGCCCAGGCCACTTCGAGCGCTCCGCCCAGGCCACGGTCGAGCGCCAGGCGGACACAGCGCACCGCGTCGATGACCACCCCTGCGCTGTTTGGCGAATCCCACACCTCGAGCTTGAGCTCTACGTTCAGCGGCACATCGCCGAAGGTCCGACCCTCGAGCCGAATGTGCGCCCACTTGCGATCGGTCAGCCACGGCACGTAGTCGCTCGGCCCGACGTGGACGCTTTCGGCTGGCAGCCGCTCGCCGATCTGGCTGGTGACGCTGCTGGTCTTCGAGATCTTCTTCGACTCCAGACGCGAGCGCTCGAGCATGTTCAGGAAGTCGGTATTGCCGCCGACGTTCAACTGGCTGGTGCGCTCCAGCCGCACGCCGCGGTCCTGGAACAGCCGCGCCAGCACACGGTGGACGATGGTCGCGCCGACCTGGCTCTTGATGTCGTCGCCGATGATCGGCAGCCCGTACTCCTCGAAGCGGCGCCGCCAGGCGGCCTCGCGAGCGATGAAGACGGGGATGCAGTTGACCACGCCGCAGCCGGCATCCAGGGCTTGCTCCATGTAGAAACGCGTGGCCTGCTCGCTGCCGACCGGGAGGTAATTCACGAGCACTTCGGCGCCACTCTCGCGGAGCGCAGCGGCGACGTCGACTGGTGGGTCGGCGGCTTCCTCGATCACCTGGCTGAGGTAGGTGCCGAGGCCATCCAGGGTCGGCCCGCGCTGCACCGTCACGCCGAGATGCGGCACGTCGGCGAAGCGGACGGTGTTGTTGGGCTCGCTGAAGATGGCCTCGGAGACGTCGCGACCGACTTTGCGGCTATCGACGTCGAAGGCGGCGACGATTTCGATATCGCGGACGTGGTAGCCGCCGAGGTCCACGTGCATGAGGCCGGGTACGAAGGAGTCGGGATCGGCGTCGTGGTACTTGTGGATGCCCTGGATGAGGGCGGAGGCGCAGTTGCCGAGGCCGACCACGGCCACGCGAACGGGCCGTCGAGCAGCGCGGGGGAGCGAAGTCATGGGCCAAGCCTAGCATAGGAAAGCGCTTTCCGGTAAGCGTTTTCCGCCCCGCCCGCCGGGGTTGGGGGTTGGGTGCGGTCGAGGGCCGGCCTGGTGGCTCACGCACAAGCGGCCGGGTGAGGCCACGGGCAGCGGCTTACGGCGCCCGGCGGGGACGCACGTGTCGCGGCGTGGCGGGGCGGTGGCTCCTTAAGCGATGCGTGCCCCCCACGTGCTGGCGCCGTACGCAAAGGGGCTAGGTGACCCGCGCGCTGGGGCGTGGCGACTTGGTGGCTGACTGACAGCGGGTGGGATAGCTCGGCCGGTTGGGTCGGCGTGGTGGCTCGGCCGCCAGGAGAGGTTGGGCTGATCGACGCGGCGCCTCACTAACATAGGCAGCCGTGGTCACCATTGCCGACGTGGCGCGTCAGGCGGGAGTGTCCATTGCCACCGTCTCGCGGGTGCTGTCGCCGGGGCAGCAGCCGCACCCTGTGAGCCCGGCCACGGCCGAACGCGTCCGCGCCGCCGCGCGCGAACTGCGCTTTGTGCCCTCGGCCATCGCGCAGGGTCTGGTGGAGCGGCGATCAGGCCTGATCGGGCTGCTCGTGCCCGACCTGAGCGATCCGTACTACCCGAACATCGCCAGCGGTGTCGAGCGCTCGGCGCGCGCGGCCAAGTTGTCGGTGCTGATCTGCAACACGCTCGGCGAGGAGTCGCACCTGCGCGACTACGTGCGGCTGCTGCGCGCCCGACGTGCCGACGCCATCGTGATCTCCGGTGGCAGCAGCCTGACGCGGCGCGAGCTGGACATGCTGACCCAGCTCGAGATGCCGGTGGTGCTCATTGGTCGACCGATCGAAGCCGGGTTGACGTGCGTGTGTGTTGACAACTATGGCGCCGCGCGGTGGGTGACCCAGCATCTGGTCGATCTGGGCTGCAAACGGCTGGCGCATCTGGCGGGTCCGCAGCAGCAGAGCACGATGCAGGATCGTCTCGCCGGCTTCAGGCTCATCGTCGCCGACGCGCGGGTGGAGTTCGAAGTGATCGAGTCCTCGGGCACTATCGAGGACGGCTACAACGTCATGGGCGATCGGCTGGCCAGGCCGGGTCCGCGGCCAGACGCTGTGTTCGGGGCGACCGATCGACTGGCGATCGCGGCGATGGCCGCTATACAGGACGCGGGACTCCGCGTGCCGCAGGATGTCGCGGTTGTCGGGTTTGACGACATTCCACTGGCGGCGATGCTGCGGCCGAGCCTGTCGTCGGTTGCGCAGCCCGCGGAGGTGCTTGGCGAGAAGGCGATCGAGCTCGCGCTGCGGCTGGCCGCGGGCGACAAGGTCAAGTCGATCTCGCTGGACGCGCGGCCGGTGTTCCGCGCTTCGACGGAGGGTGGCAGCGACCGCGAGCGGGCGAGGTATCGGCTCGAGTGACGGTCGCCGCGCGATCGGTGCTTCCGCGGTAAACGGTTTCCGTAAGCGCTTTCCGGTAAGCGTTTTCCACCCATCGGCCTTGAGGCTGGCTGGCAGGGCCATGGCGCGGCGGGCGGGGGGCGGCGCGGGCCGGGGGAGGGAGGCCGGTGCCGGCGCGGGCGCGGTCCGGGGCGGCGCTGGTGCAGGTCGGTGGGTGCGGTGGACGCCGCTGCGGGCGGTCAGGCTTTGGCGAGGGCTGCGACGCGCTCGGCCAGGTTTGCGGCGCCCATGGTTTGCAGCCACTCGGCGGCGCGCGCGTAGTTGGGCGGACCGCTGGGCGGCAGCGTCACCTCCAGGTCGCCGCCGCGCATGCTGACCACCTCGCGGAACATGCGCAGCTGCTCGGCGATCGGCGGCGGCATGGTCTGCGCGCGCGCCTCGAGGATGGCTTCCAGGGTGCCGAACTGCAGCAGCAGCGATGACGCGGCTTTGGGGCCGATGCCTTTGGCGCCCGGGATGTTGTCCGAGGAGTCGCCGGCCAGCGCCTTGAAGTCGGCCACCTGCTCGGGCAGGACACCCATGCGCTCGACCACCTGCTCGGGTCCAATGCGCATCAGGTCGCGGATGCCGCTGCGCGGTCCGAGCACCGTGACCGAATCCGACACGAGCTGATAGGCGTCGCGGTCGGTGGTCAGCAGCAGACTGTGGCCACCGCGCTTGGTCTCGGCGGCGGCGGCGGCCGCCATGAAGTCGTCGGCCTCATAGCCAGCCTTCTTGCCGACGCCGAACCCGAACGCCTCCGCCAGCTGCGGCAGCCAGTCCAGTTGCAGGACGATAGCCTTATCGAAGACGCGCCCACCCTGGTAGCCAGGCCACAGCTTGTGACGGTACGTCTCGACCCCGAGCGTGTCCCACGCCGCGTAGATCGCCCGCGGCTGCTCGGTGTCCCACAGGTACAGCATCATGTTGGTCCAGCCGACGATGGCGTTGATCGGCCGGCCCGACGATCCCTTCAGGCTCTTGGGGATCGAATGGTACGCGCGGTGGGCCAGGTTGTCGCCATCGATGACCAGCAGCGGACGTTCTGCGGCGGGCACGCGGTGTTCATGATCGCAGATACGATGAAGCCACGATGCACGCGGACGTCGTGCTGCTCGGCGGCTCGGTCAGGACGTTCGACGCGCAACAGCCACGGGCGACCGCGATCGCCATCGGCGGTGGACGCATCCTGGCGCTCGGCGACGATGTCGAGGCGCTCCGCGGGCCCTCCACACGGGTTATCGAGACCAGCGGCTGCGCGATCGTGCCTGGCTTCGTCGACTCGCACATTCACTTCGGGCAGTACGCGCTCGGGCGACAGCAGATCAACCTCGATGCAGCGGCGACCCTGGACGCGGGGCTGGAGCAGCTCCAGGCGCACGCCCAGCACATGGACGGGACGAGGTGGCTGCGCGGCCGCGGCTGGGACCGCAATCGCTGGGGGCGGCTGCCGACGGCAGCAGATCTGGACCGCGCAGTTCCGAACACACCGGCAGCGCTGTCCAGCCACGATGGCCATTCGCTGTGGCTCAACTCGGCCGCACTCACGGCCGTGGGGATCACCAGCGCGACCCAGCCACCAGCCGGCGGGGTCATTCAACGCGACGAAAGCGGCCAGCCGAGCGGAGTGCTGTTCGAGAACGCGCAGGATCTGGCGCGCAGGCGAATGCCCGAGCCGACGCACGATGAGCTCGTGCACGCCCTGCGGCAAGCGTTGCCGGTCGCAGCGGCCGCGGGCCTCACGGGGCTGCATAACATCGAAGACGAGCACTCACTGGCGGCATTTCGCTCGCTCGAAGCAGGACGCGAGCTGACGCTGCGCGTGTACCACGGCGTCCGACGCGGACAGTTGCGAAAGGCACGCGCGCTGGGGCTCCGAACGGGTGAAGGCAGCGACTGGCTGCGGATCGGACCGGTGAAGTTGTTCTCGGACGGGGCACTCGGCTCGCGGACCGCGCATCTCCTGGAGCCGTACGCGGGCACGAGCGATGGCTATCGCGGGGTGCCGACGCTGGAGCTCGAGGAGATCGTCGAAGACATGCGCGAGGCGGCAACCGCGGGACTCGACGTGGCCGTGCACGCGATCGGCGATGCCGCCGTACGCTCCGTCCTGGACGCTGTCGAGCGGACGCGGCAGCTCGAGCCGGCGGCGCGACACACACAAATGCGGATCGAGCACGCGCAGTTGGTGCATCCCGACGACATGCCGCGCTTCGCCGCGCTCGGCGTCATCGCCTCAATGCAGCCGATTCACGCGATCGCCGACTGGCACGCGGCCGATGCGCATTGGGGCGATCGAGCGCGCCACGGCTACGCGTGGCGCAGTTTGCTCGACGCGGGTGCGCTGTTAGCGTTCGGCACCGATGCACCGGTCGAGCGTCTCGAGCCACTGGCCAGTCTGCACGCGGCAACGACACGCCGCGATCCGGACGATCAACCGCGCGGCGGCTGGTATGCCGAGCAGTGCTTGACGCTGAGCGAAGCGGTGCGCGGCTACACGCTAGGCTCGGCGGTGGCCGAACGGGCACAGGACAGGCGCGGCTCACTTGCAGTGCGCAAGGACGCAGACCTGGTGGTGCTGCGACCAGATCCATTCGGGCTCGAGCCAGACGCCCTGCGCGAGACCCAGATCGCATTGACCATGGTGAGCGGACGCATCGCCCATGAAAGCTGAGAGCGATGAACGCTGAGCTCAAGCCGCGGCGCACGTGCCTGTCGGTGCCGGGCAGCAACGCGCGCATGCAGGCCAAGGCCACGACGCTGCCCGCCGATCAGGTGCTGCTCGATCTCGAAGACGCGACGGCGGCGTCCGAGAAGCAGGCAGCGCGAGCGGTGGTCATCGAGTCGCTCCGCACACTGGATTTCGGCAAGAGAGTGGTCAGCGTGCGGATCAACGGGGTCGATACGCCGTGGTGCTACCGCGACATAGTCGACGTGGTCGAAGCCGCGGGCGATCGGATCGAGACCCTGTACCTCCCCAAAGCGGAGTCGCCCGCGGATGTGCAGTTCGTGGATCGGCTTCTTGGCCAGATCGAGCTCGCACGCGGCTGGCCGGTGGGACGTATCGGACTCGAAGTGCTGATCGAGTCAGCAGCTGGACTGCAGCGGGTCGACGCGATCGCGCAAGCCTCGCCGCGACTGCAGAGTCTCACGTTTGGGCCAGGCGATCTCTCGGCGAGCCTCGGGCTGGGCCAGCTCACAATCGGCACCCTGGAAAGCGCTTACCCTGGCGACATCTGGCACTTCGCGTTGATGCGCATGCTGGTCGCAGCGCGGGTCAACGGACTGTTAGCGGTCGATGGACCGTACGCCGCCTTCAACGACCTGGCCGGTCTGGAAGCCTCGGCGCGGCGCACCGCCGCGCTCGGCTTCGACGGCAAGTGGGTCATCCACCCATCGCAGATCGAGCCGGTCAATCGGCTGTACTCGCCCGATTCCGCCACGTATGCTCGGGCGGAGGGGATCCTGGCGGCCTATCGACAGGCGACCGAGGGCGAGGGACGCGGGGCGGTGCGCTTCGAGGGCGAGATGATCGACGAGGCCACACGCAAGATGGCGGAGTCGGTGGCGCGCCGCGGCCGCTGGCTCGGCCTGCAGGGCAGCTGAGCGGCTTCGCCGCGGTACTGGAAGGGCGGCAGCGCGCGCACAGGGCGAGCTACTGCGTACACACGGAGAGCGGGCTGCACGTGCACGTACACACAGAGAGTGGCTGCGCGCGTGAACGAGGGAGCGTGAACGAAGGAGCGGCTGCTACTATCGGCCGCGCCATGAGCGTGCTCGGCCCCACTCGCGTCAATCCAGAGGCGGCGCTGGCGCGCTACGAGGCGATGACGCCGCGTTCGCGCGCGTTCTTCACCCGGGCGGTCGACCGCCTGGCGGGTGGCACCACCCGCACTACCGTGTACTTCGACCCGTACCCACCCGTGATGGTGCGCGGCGACGGCTGCTCGATCGAAGACCTCGATGGCATCAGTCGACTCGACTTCCTCAACAACTACACGTCGCTGATCCTGGGCCATGCCGATCCGCGCGTGACGGCGGCGGTGACCGACCAGGCGCAGCGCGGCACGGCCTTCGCCGCCCCGACCGAGAACGAGCTACGGCTGGCGGAGCTCATCTGCTCGCGCGTGGCGTCGATCGAGCGCCTGCGGTTTGCCAATTCGGGCACCGAAGCGACGATGTTCGCGATCCGCCTGGCGCGGGCGTTCACCCGCCGCGACAAGGTCCTGATCTTCGAGGGCGGCTACCACGGCAGCCACGACTACGCCGCGGCGACCAGCAGCGCCGGGATCCCCGACGTGGTCCGCGCTACGGTCGTGTCCGCCCCGTACAACGATCTGGATGCCGTCTCGCGCGTGGTGCGCGACACCGGCGCCGACCTGGCCGCGATCATCGTCGAGCCGATCATGGGCTCCGCGGGCGTCCTGCCCGCGCGACGCGATTTCCTGCACGGGCTGCGTGAAATCGCGAACGCGAACGGCAGTCTGCTGATCTTCGACGAGGTCATCTCGTTGCGGGTCGCACCCGGCGGCGCCCAGGAGGTCTTCGGCGTCCGACCCGATCTCACGACGCTCGGCAAGATCATCGGCGGCGGTTTTCCCGTCGCGGCGTTCGGCGGGCGCGTCGACATCATGGCCCTGCTCGATCCGCGCGGCGGCAGTCCCGCGATCCCGCACGGCGGCACGTTCAACGGCAATCCCGTCGGCACCGCCGCCGGGATCGCCACCCTCGAAGCACTGACACCCGAGGTATATGCGCAGCTGAACGCACTGGGCGATCTGGTGCGCACCCGGTTGGGTGACCTGTTCGAGGAGCTGGCGGTGCCCGTCCAGGTCACTGGGCTCGGCTCGTTGTTCAATATTCACTTCACCGCGGAGCCGATCGTCGACTACCAGACCTCCCGCGCTGGCGCGAACGAGCAGAGCCGCGCGGCGATGCTGGCGCTACTGAACGAAGGCATTTTCCTGGCTCCGCGCGGCATGGGCTGCGTCTCGACCCCGATGGGCGAAGCCGAAGTTGATGCGCTGGTGAACGCGATGGCCCGCGTGTTGACCGCTAACTGACGTCGCGGTAGGCGCGATAGATCGGCTCGGGCGCATCGCGCAGCGCGTCTGCAAGTGCTTCGTACTCGCGCGGGTGGGTCACGTTGCGCAGCGCTTCGTCCGGCGAGAACCAACGCGCCTCGAGGACTTTCTTTTCCGAGGGCCACGGCTTGGGGTGATCTGTCGACGATGTGCCGCGGAAGATCACGATCAGCAGGTCCTGGTTGACGTGTGCGTAGATGCCCACCAGGCGACCGATCGATGCCGCACAGCCGGCCTCCTCGAGCAGCTCGCGCTGAAGGGCGCCGAGCAAGTCCTCGCCTGACTCGACGCGACCACCTGGCAGCTCCCAGCCAGCTTTGGCCGTGCGCACCAGCAGCACGTCGCCCGCGGCGTTGGTGATCACGCCGCCGACGCCGACGATGCGCATCCCTCTACCCTCTACAGGATGCCCGCACCTGTCGAGGCTGTGATGATCGGCGCCGGCAATCGCGGCTGGCGCGTGTATGGCGAGTACGCGCGACAGCATCCCGGTGAGCTGCGCTTCGTCGCCGTGGTCGAGCCCGATGAGGGTCGCCGCGAGCGCTTCGCCGAACTCCACGGCCTGGGACCCGAGTGCCAGTTCAGCTCCTGGGAGGAGCTGATCGCGAAGCCGCGCCTGGCAGCGGCAGCGATCAATGCCACACTCGATCGCACCCACCATCCGAGCACACTCGCACTCCTCGAGGCGGGCTACGAGGTGCTGCTCGAGAAGCCCATCGCGGCGACGCCCGAGGACTGTCTGGAGCTGGTGCGGGCGGCCGAACGACTCGGACGCAGCCTGCAGATCAGCCACGTGCTGCGCTACGCGCCGTTCTTCAGGACGATCTACCACGTCGTGCGCAGTGGCGAGCTCGGCGACGTGGTCGCCGTCGACTGGCGCGAGAACCTCGTGTACTGGCACTACGCGCACAGTTTTGTCCGCGGCAACTGGCGCAACTCGTCCACCACGGGGCCGATGCTGCTCACCAAGTGTTGCCACGACCTGGACCTGCTGGTGTGGCTGTTCGGAACGTGCGAGCGCATCGCCTCGTTCGGCGAGCAGCGCTACTTTACGTCGAGTCAGGTCGGCCCCGAGGTGCCTGCGCGCTGTCTCGACGGCTGCCCGCGCGCCGAGGTGTGCCTGTACTACGCGCCGCGGCTGTACCTCGATCGGCTTGCCGAAAACCCCGACAACTTCACGGTGGCCGCGATCACCCTGGACCACACCGAGCGTGGCGTGCTCCACGCCCTCGAGGTCGGACCGTATGGGCGGTGCGTGTATCGCTGCGACAACGACGCGGTCGACCACCAGGTCACGACACTGCGCTTCGCGGGTGGCCAGTCGGTGAGCCTGACCATGCAAGGTGCATCACACGTCGAGGGACGCACGGTCCGCATCGACGGCATGCGTGCCACGCTGCTCGCCAACGAAGCACGCAACGAGATTGCCGTCGTCGATCACGCCACCGGCAACAGTCGATCGATCGAGCCGCCGCCGGTGCTGGGCGGCCACGGCGGCGGCGACTGGGGCCTGATCCGCGCGTTCGTCGCGGCCATGCGTGGGCAGCGACAGGATGTGCTGACCTCAGCGCGCGAGTCGGTCGAGAGCCACCTGCTCGCCTTCGCCGCCGAAGAAGCCCGACTGAGTGGCACCGTGGTCGACATGGCAAGCTATCGCGCTCGCATCGAGCAGCAGTTGTCGACGGAAGCACGCGCGTGAGCACCGAAGCCTGGCTGGCCCAGCTATCACTCGAAGATCAGGTCGCGCAGCTGATGGTGCCGCGGCCAGCCAAGCTCGAGCTGCCACCACAGCACTACTCGGAAGCCTTCAGTGCGGGCGGCATTATCGTCGACCGCGGCGTCTACCAGGACCCGCGCCAGATGGCGACCTACATCGGCCAGGCGCAGCGCGCGGCGCTGGCCCGCAACGGTGTGCCGCTGTTCATCTGCTGCGACCACGAGGGCGGGCACATTCGCTTCATGCGCACGGTGGCGACGGCGGTGCCGTCGAATATGGCGCTCGGCGCCGCCGCCGATCCCGAATGCGCAGCTGAGGCAGCGCACGTGCTCGCGGAGGAGCTGCTCGCGGTGGGCGTGAACTGGACGCTCGGACCGGTGGCGGACGTGAACGTGAACCCGCGCAACCCGGTCATCGGTACACGCGCATTTAGTGATGATCCAATGGTGGTCGCGGCCTATGTCGCGGCAGCGGTGCGCGCCTATCAGGAGGCCGGGCTCCTGGCGTGCGCGAAGCACTTCCCCGGGCACGGCGACACCGATGTCGACTCGCATATCGGCCTGCCGCGCCTGGAGCACCCTCGGTCGCGCCTGGAGGAGGTCGAGCTGGTGCCATTCCGCGCCGCGATCGCGGCCGGTGTCGGCAGCGTCATGACCGCCCACATCCTGGTGGAAGCGTTCGATCCCGAGTGGATTGGGACACTGTCGCCGACCATCCTGACCGACCTGCTCCGCAACGAGCTCGGTCATCACGGCATCATCGTCACCGACGCGCTGGAGATGGCCGGCGTGGCCGATCTGCTACCGGAGCCCGAGGCGGCGATCGAGTCGGTCCGCGCGGGCGCCGATATGCTCCTGACCGGCCGCGATCCGGCGGGCAATCAAGAAGTCTTCGTGGCGCTGGTGGCAGCTGTCCGCTCGGGGCGAATTCCTGCCGCCCGATTCGAGGCCGCGGTGCGCAACATTCTCGATGCCAAGACTCGCTACATCCGCCAGCCGCTGCCGGACCCAGGGCGAGCAGAGCGCGAGGTCGGCTCCGAGGAGCACCGCCAGCGGGCGCTCGAGCTGGCGCGGCGCAGCATCAGCGTTGTGCGCGATCAGTCGGGCGTGCTGCCGCTGCCGCGCGATCGAGGCGAGGGGCTGCTGGTTCTGAGTCCAGTGGGCAGTCGGCGCACGATGATGGAGACGTGGACCTTCGGTGAGAGCTTGCTCGGCGACGAGGTCGTGAGCAGAGCACCCGGCACGATCGTCGAGGCGGTTGAGTATCCGGTGTCCGCGGCGCGACGTGGCGAGCTAGCGCCAGAGCTCGAGCGGGCGGAAATCGTGCTCGTGGGCACTCTGAACGCCATCGTCGATCCCGATCAGGTCGAGTTCGTGGAGTGGCTCCGCGAGGCCGCGCCAGGCGCACAGCTGGTCGTGGCGGGGCTGCGCACGCCGTACGACCTGCTCGCGCTGCCGTGGCTCGAGACGTACGTGTGCGCGTACTCGACTGTGGACCCGAGCATCATCGCCCTGGCCGAGGTGCTGTTCGGTGAGCAGCCAGCCCGAGGTCGTGTGCCGGTCAGCCTCGCGAGTTAGACCAGCGCGAGCGCGACGCCGAGCAACCCACTGACCATCGACACCAGCCAGAAGCGCTGCGCCACCTGCATCTGGCTCCAGCCCATCACCTCGAAGTGGCGATGCAGCGGCGCGCGCAGCAGCAGGCGTCGACCACCCGTGAGGCGGTAGTAGCCAACCTGCAGGATCACCGAGACGGTCACCGCCACGAAGACGAGACCGATCAGCGGCAGCAGCAGGATCTGGCCAAGCATCAGCGCCACGACGGCCAGCGTGGCACCCAGCGCCAGGGCGCCGGTGTCGCCCATGATCACCTGCGCCGGGTAGGCGTTGAACCACAGGAACGCCAGCAGCGCGCCAGCGATCGTGAAGCAGAAGATCAACAGGTAGACCTGGCCCTGGAGGTAGGCGATCGTGCCGTAGGCGGCGTACGCCACCGCGGCCGTGTGGCCAGCCAGACCGTCGAGTCCATCGGTGAGGTTGACCGCGTGCGCTGTCCCGACTATCGCGAGCCACGCCAGCGGCACCATTAGCCATCCGATATGGATGGGCAGCACCAGGCCAGGCAGAAATACGTGATCGACGCCGAGCCAGCCTGGATGCACCAGGATGATGGCCGCGGCGAACGCGGCCACGCCGAGCAGCGCGAACTTGGCTCGGGCAGACAGACCAGCGCCGCTGCTGCCAACCAGCGAACTCAGGTCGTCGTACGCGCCGAGCGCGCCCGTCACCAGGAGCGTCAATACCGGCAGCAGGACCGAGCGGCCGCCTTCGCCGCGCCACGTCAGGGTCACCGCGGCGACCAGCGCAACAGCGGGTGCGATGAACAACACACCGCCCATCGTGGGTGTTCCCGTCTTGCTCGCGTGCGAGGCGAGCTCGTGCGCGCTGACCTGCTTCCCGATGCCCGCTCGGCGCAGCATGGCCACACCGGGGTAGCCGAGCGCGAGCGTCAGCACGAAGGCCGCCGCGGCCATGGCCAACGCGACAGGCATATCTGCGCTCCAGCATAGCGGTCGGCCGCGGCGCGCGCAGGAGCAAGGCCCTGCACGACTTCGACTTCTGGCTCACTCCGCTCGACCGGCGCCGCTCGTACATCAGTCGCGTGCTGACCCATCGCGAGCACGCGCACGAAGTCATCGCCTTCGACCTGGCCGGCTTCCTCCGCAAACGCTGGACAGCGCTGCACGATGAGCGACTGGTCCAGCTGCGGCAGCTGGTCGGCATGCGCATCCGGCTGGGAATCCTCGCCTCGCTCGGCAACACGCTGCTGTTTCTGGCGCCCGTGACGGTGGTGTCGTTCCTACTGGTGAGCGGCTCGCTGGAGTTCTCGCAGGCGGTCGATGTTGTGGGATGGCGTCGACGCCAATGACCTCAACCTCTGTGACCGTCGGCGGCAGGGCGAGGCGAAGATACACTCGACCGTGTGACCCTACTCACGGGCGGGCAAGCCCTTGCCCGCGCCCTGCGCGCCGAGGGCATCGACGTCATCTTCGGCATCGTCGGGACGCACAACGTGCAGTTGTTCGATGGGCTGTACGACGTGGATGGGCTGCGCGTCATTACCACGCGCCACGAGCAGGGCGCGGGGTTCATGGCCGATGGCTATGCCCGCGCCAGCGGACGCATTGCCGCATGCCTGGTGGTGCCCGGGCCGGGCGTGACCAATCTCATGACCCCGCTCGGCCAGGCCTATCTGGACTCGGTGCCGTTGCTGGCCGTGGCCGGCCAGAACCCCAGCGACCGACTCGATCAGCGCTTCGAGGAGTTCCACGAGCTGCACCGCTCGCTCGAGGTCACCGCTTCGGTGACGCTCCGCTCGACGCGCCTGCGAAACCCGGCCGACGCACCAGCCACCATCCGCGAGGCCGTTCAGCTCATGCGCAGCGGTCGGCCGCGACCCGTGTTCCTCGAAGTGCCGATGGATGTCGCGGCCGCGCAGCAGGAAGTCGAGGAGCTGCCACCGACCGAACACGGTGCCCCGCGCGCTGAGGTCGACCCCGAGTTGATCGAACGTGCGGCGCAGCTCCTGAGCAAGGGCAAAAAGCCGCTGGTGGTAGCGGGTGGTGGCGTGATCAGCGCGGAGGCGGGACCGGTGCTGCGCGAGGTGGCGGATCAGCTCGGCGCGCCGGTGATCACCACCGTGCACGGTCGTGGCGCAGTGCCCGACGACGATCCGCTGGCGCTGGGCGACGGCTGGAGTCGACTCGACTTCTTCGATCCACTGCTGGCCGAAGCCGACGTTTGCCTCGCCGTCGGCACCTCCTTCGGCACCGTCAACGACTCGACCCGCGGCGCCAAGCTGCCCGAGTCACTGGTCCAGATCGACATCGACCCCACTGCGATCGGTCGGCACCGACCCGCGAGCCTTGGCGTCATCGGTGATGCCCGCCGAGCGCTCGAACAGCTTCGGCATGAGCTCGGGCCGGGCAGCACGCGCAAGGTGTGGTGCGACGTACCCGCGTGGCGCGCCGTCAAACGCACCGCGATGGGCCGCGTGGTCGAGCCGGTCCTGCAGATGCTCGATGATCTGCGCGCGGCGCTGCCGCGGGATGCCATCGTCGCCGATGACCTGTGTGTCGCTGGCTACTGGGCGCCATTGGCGCTCGATGTCTTCGAGCCACGCACCTTGCTGCACCCCGGCATGTGGGGCACGCTTGGCTACGCCTTGCCCGCCGCCATCGGCGCCCAGATCGGTCGACCGGATCGAGTCGCGGTCGCATTGTGCGGTGATGGTGGCTTCCTATACACGAGCCAGGAGCTCAGCACTGCCGTCACCGAGGATGTCAACGTGATCGCGATCGTGTTCAACGATCACGCCTTCGGCGCCTTGAAGTTGTTCCAGGACCGACTCTTCCGCGGCCGCCGCATCGGCGTCGAGCTGCGCAATCCTGACTTTGCCAAACTGGGCGAAGCCTACGGCGCCAGCGGCGTGAAGCTGCGCGAACGTACCCACCTCGGACCGGCCGTGAGAGAGGCGGTCGAACGTGGCGGCGTGACGGTCATCGAGTGCCCCATCGATTTCGATGCACCACCGCCGTGGATGCCTTAAGGAACACGATCGGGTGCCGATAGTCGGTACAGATGACTGGTCGGTGGACGTGGCTGCGCCGTGGGGCGCGAGTTGGGGTCGCAACGAGTGCGCCAGTTGCGGCCGGGGTGCTGCTCATCTGGCTTGTGCCGGCGCTGATGTTCGGATATCCGCTCGCCCTACTGCCCTTGCTGCTTGCGGCACCGCTGGCAATCGCCGGTCTGAATGGCCGTCGAGCAATCGCCGCGGCCTTTGTCGCCGGGTTGATCTCGAGCGCGCTGGGGACCGCGACGCTGTGGTTCGGCTGCAAGGTGCTCGGCTCGTGGATGTGGGGGCTGGTCACTCAGGCGACGATGTCGCCGATGCCGACGTGGACGCCACGCGTCATGCTGTTGCCGACAACCATGGTGTCATGGCCGCAGCAGGACATCCTGGTGTTCCAGCCGCTGCTTGCAGTCGTCCTGGCAATTGTCGGACTCGGGTTGCGCGTGGTCGTCGCGCACGCGACGCCGCACATCTCGCGGGTGCTGCCGCGGTCGCTGAACGCGCGGCTGCAGTTGCTGATCGCGGCCATGACGACGTTGACAGTGGTTGTTGGCTGGGTCGGCTTCAGCGCGCTGGAGGACATGCATTTCCGCGGTCACCAGGTCCAGCTGCACGTGCGCTGGCAGGGCATCGTGGGCGACGCGCACACCGCCCTGCAGGACGAGGCGCTTGCTCGCGCTACCGGCGCCGATTCGCAGGCCCAGGGGCAGCGGCTTGTGTTGCTGCTGAACTCGCTCGATAAACCGGCCAGTTTTCCGGGTCTCTCGGCCGGCGCGGACTCCATCAAGGGCTTCTACAAGCAATACGAAACGCTGGTTCTGCGCGCTCGCGACACGGTCGCCACGTACCACGCCGATCCCAGCGACCCGCACGGTTTGTTCGAAGCCTCAACGGCACTGGCCGCGCTCGACCAGCGACTCGACGACGATGCCGTCGCGCTGATCGACGGCGACGACGCAGTGCACCACGCGCGACTCTTCGTGGTCATGATCGCCGTCGGCTTGTGCGCCGCGCTCGGTTTGTGGCTCGGCCAGAGGAGTGTCGCGTCGATCCTGGCGCCCATCCACGCGCTCGCCGCGCATCTGTCGCGCGTCGCGCGCGGCGAGTTCGCGCAGCGCGTGCTGCCCAGCGGACCCCAGGAGCTGCGCCACCTGGCTGAGGACGTCAATCGCATGACCATCGACCTGGAGCGCCTGTACGCGGTCGAGCGCAAGATGTTCCAGGAGCAGCTGTGGCACCAGGCCTTCCATGATCCCCTGACCGGTTTGCCGAATCGCGCCCTGCTGCGCGATCGCCTCGATCAGGCGCTGGCTCGCTCCGAGCGCCTGGGCCGCCCGACTGGCGTGCTGGTCATCGACATCGACAACTTCAAGGTGGTCAACGACAGCCTCGGGCATCAGTTCGGCGATGAGCTGTTGCAGATCGTGGCCGAACGCATTCGCGGCGTATTGCGAGCCGGTGACACCGCCGCCCGACTGGGTGGTGACGAGTTCACGATCCTCGTCGAAGACGTCAGCGATGTCGACGAAGTCACCGCTGTCGCCGAGCGCGTAACTGAGAAGCTACGCCGCTCGATCACGCTGAGCGGACGGGAAGTGTTCGTGTCCGCGAGCATCGGTGTGGCGTTGAGCCCACCGTCGGCGATCACCCCCGAGGCGCTGCTGCGCAACGCCGATCTGGCCATGTACCGCGCGAAGTCGGGTGGCAAGAGTCGCTGGCAGGTCTACGAGCAGAGCCTCGAGACCCGCGCCCGCGAGCGCCTGGACATCGAGATCGACCTGCGGCGCGCGCTGGACCGCGGCGAGTTCCGCGTCTTCTACCAGCCGATCGTGCAGCTGGCCACGGGCAGAGTCGTGGAAGTCGAAGCGCTCGCGCGTTGGGAACACCCCGAGCGCGGTCGCATCACCCCGGATGCCTTCATCCCCATTGCCGAAGAGACTGGGCTGATCGTGCCGCTTGGCCAGTGGGTGCTCGAGGAGGCGTGCAAGCAAGCGCGTGCGTGGCACGAGCAGTACCCGCAGCAGCCGGTGGTGATGAGCGTGAACCTGTCGGCGCGACAGTTCCAGCACCCGAGCCTGGTCGAGGACATCGCACGGGCCGTTCAACAGGTGCGACTCAATCCCAAGTGGCTGAAGCTGGAGATCACCGAAAGCGTGCTGATGCAGGACATCGAGGCGACCGTGGCGACCTTGCACGCGCTGAACGGCCTCGGCATCCAGCTCGCGATCGATGACTTCGGCACCGGCTACTCATCGCTGAGCTATCTGAAGCGGTTCCCCGTCGACACGCTCAAGATCGATCGGTCCTTCGTGAGCGGTCTGGGTGAGGATGCCCAGGACACCGCGATCGTGCGCAGCGTGGTCGACCTGGCCAAGACGCTGAACCTGAACGTGACTGGCGAGGGCATCGAGACCGCCGCCCAGGAGGCCCAGCTGGCCGAGCTCGGCTGCGACCTCGGCCAAGGCTTCCTCATTGCCCGACCCGCGCCCGCGTCCACCATTGGCCACGTGCTGCGCGGCCCGATCGCCAAGCGCGCCGCATAACCGCCGGTTGCCTCTCCGTCTGGGAGAGGCTCTATCCAAGGGTGAGGGCTGCCGCGGCTATGATCCCGGCAGGATGGGATCAACAGCGCATCTCCCGCGCCTCGTCGGCACCCGTTACGTCGTCCCACTCCGCGAGGGCGGCTCGGTGCCGGCGGTGGTGGAGTCCGAGCACGATGGCACGTACGTGGTCAAGTTCCGCGGCGCGGGACAGGGACCGAAGGCACTGATCGCCGAAGCGCTCTTTGCCAGCGTCGCGCAGGTGATCGAGATGCCGATTCCGCGAGCTGCGATCGTCGACCTGGCCGAAGGCTTTGGTCGAAGCGAGCCCGATCCCGAAATCCAGGACATCCTGCGCGCCAGCGTCGGCACCAACTTCGGTCTGGGCTACTTGCGCGGTGCGCTCGCATTCGACCCCGCCGTCGATAGCCCCGCCCTCGAGCGCGAGCTGGCCGCCGATATCGTCTGGCTGGATGCCTATCTGACGAATGTCGATCGCACCCCGCGCAACACGAACCTGCTCATGTGCGACGGTCGAATGTGGCTGATCGATCACGGCGCCGCGCTGTTCGTCCACCATCGGTGGGCAGGCTGGCGCAAGCGCATTCAGGGCACGTTTCCACAAATCGCCCAACACGTCCTGCTGCCATTCGCGGGGCCCATCCACGAGGCTGATGCGCGGCTGCGTCCGCGACTCGAAGACCCGATCCTGCGCGAGGTGGTCGAGTCGGTGCCCGAGGAATGGCTCGATCCCGATCCCGATGTTGGCGACGCGACCGCCCTGCGAGCGGCGTACCTTACCTACCTACAGGAGCGTTTGCATGGACCGCGCGCGTGGCTAGCCGAAGCGGAGGCAGCGCGGCAGCGCGGGCCTGAGAAACTGCGGCTGCGCGAAACGCATCGTGTGGTATAGCTACGCGACCATCCGCCTGGTGCCGCGGGTCGAACGCGAGGAGTTCATCAACGTCGGCGTGGTTCTTTTCGCGCGCGAACAGCGTTTTCTTGCCGCGCGCATCGACCTGGATCGCGACCGACTAGCTGCGTTTGCGCCAGAGGTCGACCTGGACCTGGTCGAGCGGCACCTGCGCACGTTCCTGGACATCTGCGCCGGTGATCCGCGCGGTGGTCCGCTGGCCGAGCTGCCCACTCCCGAGCGCTTCCTCTGGCTGGTGGCGCCGCGCAGCACGATCATTCAGACCTCGGCGGTCCACGTCGGCCGTAGCGACGATCCCGAGCAGGCGCTGCTCGAAGTGTTGGCGGAGCTAGTCCAGCGACCGGCGTTCGATCACGACGTTGCTCACACGGCGGGCGCGTAGCGCTCGACCAGCGCGAGCAAACCGTCGACGTCGAAGGGCTTCGCCAGGCACGTGCGCACGCCCATCATGCGCAATCGATCGGCGGTGCGCGGGAGATCGTGCGAAGCCGACGTCACCACGACCGGGATCTCAGCGCACCTGTCGGTGCGCCGACATTCCTCGAGGAATGTCCAGCCGTTCATTACCGGCATCATCAAATCGAGGACGATCAGGTCCGGGCGCGTTTCACGCACCGTCTCGAGCGCTTCGGCGCCGTTGGTGGCTTCGCGCACCTGGTACCCATCGTCGCGGAGGACTTCGCTGACGAGCCCCCGTATGGCGTCGTCGTCCTCAACTACGAGAATGTGAGTCATTCTGGTCAAAGGGCCTTTGAGTTGGAATCGGTGCGGCACAAACTATGCCGCCGCCGCCCACCTTTCCGCCCTTGCAGCATCGCCGAACGTCAGTGCCACGCCGAGGCCACTCAACGCGGCGAGCGTGGCGATGGACGCGCTGCGGTCACTCCCGCCGATGCGCAGCTCGAGCCGATCTGGCGACAGCGCGGTGTCGTGTAGTGCCTGCTCCACGTCTGCCACCAGATCGGGGTCGCTGAGCGAGACCGCGATGCTGAGCGGCCCCGTGAGATGCCGCGCTACCGCCTGGCGACATGCTTCGCGCAATGTCCAGCGTCCGAGCTCGGCGGCGAGCCCGCTCTCTTCGGCCAGCGTCGTGAGCGAGGCCGCCTCGAACACGCCCCGCCGCGGGTGGTGCCAGCGCGCGCGCGCCGTCATCTGGCCAGCCAACGGCTCGAAGAAGAGCTCCAGCTGATCCGCCTCGATCGCGGAGCGCAGATCCGACTCCAGCTCCAGGCGCTCCATGACGTCGCTGCCCATGCTCGGATCGAAGATCTCGTAGCGTGACTTGCCAGCAGCCTTGGCGCGATACATGGCCAGGTCGGCCTCGCGCAGCAAGTCATCCGAGCTGTGGCTGCGATCGGTGTCGAGCGCGATGCCGATGCTGGCCGAGACCTGCACCTCCTGCCCATCGAGCACGAATGGCTGGCGCAGCGCCTCGGCGATACGCTCCGCCGAGCGAGCCACCTGGCTCACGTCGCGCACGTTTTCGAGCAGCACGGTGAACTCGTCGCCACCGAGTCGTGCGATCGTGTCCTCCCAGCGCACGCACTGCCGCAGGCGCTGGGTGGCGATGGTGAGCAGCGCGTCGCCGGCGGCGTGGCCGTGGGTGTCGTTCACTGTCTTGAAGTTGTCGAGGTCGAGGAACAGGACGGCGATGCTGCCATCTTCGGCGCGTCGAATCGCGTGCTCGAGTCGCTCGGAGAAGAGCGCGCGATTGGCGAGATCGGTCAGGGGATCGTGGAACGCGCGATGCTCGAGCTGCTCGTTGAGTGTGCGCAGCTTGCGCACGCTGTCCACGGCACGGTCAACGTAGCGGCGGCTCAGGTAGCGCATCGCCAGCGGCGGCAGCACGAACGCCACGACGCCGAGTGTTGAGAAAGCTGCCGCGGCGGCCGTGGTCACCAACACCGCCATCGCCGTCTCCAGGGCGACGCGCCGGAGCTGGCCACGGCGCGTCGCCGCGCGCACCACTCCCAACGCCATAGCCAGCAACAGTGCGCCCATCGGGCCGACCAGCATGCCCCCCGCGGCCATCGCCGCCAGGCTCAGCGCCAGACCATTCCGCCCCCCGGTCTCGCCACCGCGGCGGTCGAGGAGAACCAGCACCGCCAGCAACAGCCCCAGCAACGTCCAGTCGGGTGCCGACTGGCCACTGAGCAGCGCCCACGCGCCCGCGCCTGCCGCGCTCACCACGAGGCCGACCTCGAGCAGCCGTTTCCGGGACACCGTTTGGCTCTGGGTCGCCGGCCGCGGCGGCAGGGCGTTGGCGTGCTCGGTCCCAGCCATGTCCTCGCCTGCGGATGGCTCATTCACCTGTTCCTCGACTGCGATCTCGGCGACGCCCGAGAGCTCGCAGAACTCGCTGCGATTGCCACCGATCCGCTTCGCCTGCGCGAGCGCCACCTCGGCAGCTTCGAAGAGCTGCTCGGCCAGTAGCGCCGGGCCGGCTGCCACGACCGCGCCAACGCTGACGGTGACCCGCGCCTGCTCCACGCTGCCCGGCACTTCGTATCGCCGATCCGCGACCGAGCGACGGATGCGCTCCGCCACCACCTGCGCCTGGGCCAGATCGGTCTCGGGTAGCAGCACCGCGTACATGCCACCGGCCAATCGTGCGGCGAGATCGTACTCGCGCGTAGCTTTGCGAATCACGACCGCGGTGCCGCGGATCACCGCGTCGCCGGCTTGCGGACCGTACGCCGCGTTCACCTCGCCGAGGCCATCGAGGTCGAGCAGAACGAGTGCCGTCGAACGCTTGAAGCGATGCGCTCGGTGCAGCTCGCGGGTGCACGTTTCGGTCAAGTAGGGCGCGCTGAAGAGCTCCGTGAGCCCGTCCTGGCGCCGCTGCGCCCGCACGTTCGGCAGGTCGAGTACGCGGTGGATGAGCCACAACGGCGCGGCGCCCGCCGCGGCTGCCCACGGCGCGATCACCACCAGGTGCGCCAGTGGCAGGCCCATCAGCAGCAGGACGCCATCGGTCAGCAGGCTTTCGAACGCGAACATGTGCTGCTCACGCGGCGAGATGCCGTTGCCGAGCCAGATGGCGATGCTGACCAGCGCCCGATTGGCGCCGGTGAACACCAGCGCCGCGCTTACGCCAGCGACAAGACACAGCGGCTGCGCGAGATCGAGCGCACTCAGCGACTCGGGCCAGAACGCGCGGAAGCTCGCGTGCGCGGCGATCGCGGCCAGGCCGTAGGCGGCGGCATTGAAGACCTGTGCGAAGCCCGAGCGCCGGCGTCGGCAGTACTCGGCGATGTGCACCGCGCCGATCGTGAGCAGCACGTGAGTTGGGGGCAGCAGCACCACCGCCGCCACGAAGAACGGCAGCGATACGTGGTACGCCTGCTTACCCGGAGTACTGACCGGGAAGCTGTGCGCGACGATCGCCGTGAGCGTGATCAGCGCCGTTAGCTCGAGCGAACCCGTTGTTGGCGTGGACGCCACGGCCCAGGCCACGACGAGCAGCGCCAGGGCGCACACCACGCCGACGTAGGCGCGGCAGGAGCGGGGCAGATCGCGGAACCGCATCTAGTCGGCGACGACCGCGTCCCACGACACGGTGTCCCATGAAACGGTGTCCCACGACACTGCGTCCCACGAGACGGTATCCCAGGACACCGTGTCCCAGGAGACGGTGTCCCACGAGACCGCGTTCCACGCCCCACTGCCGAGCTGCTTGCCGAATGCTTGCTTCAGGATGGTGTTCGGCTCGAGTCCCTTGTCGGTCGACCCAACTGGCCCGGCGTAACGCACCGCCGCATCCACACGCGGGTAGCCCGCGCCGGTGCCCTCGCCTGGGATCACCTGCGCGGTGCGCCGCAGCAGCCACTTGACCTGGCCAGGCTTCAGGGTGGGCCGGGCCTGCAGGAGCTGCGCGACCACGCCGCTGACCACGGGCGCCGACGCCGACGTCCCCGAGAGTCGGATGTACTCGGTCCCGACCAGATTGTTCGGAAAGAGCTGTGCCAGAGGCGCATCGATCGACGATACGGTCGAGACGATGTGTCGGCCAGGCGCGACGAGATCCGGCTTGGCGATGCCGTCGCGGGTCGGCCCAAAGGAAGAGAAACTGGCCAGGCGGTCGTCGGCGGTCGCGGCGGTGCCCTTATCGTCGGTTGCGCCGACCGTGATCACGAACGGATCGTTGGCAGGCGCGGTGATCGGCGCGTGCGCGCCGCCGTTGCCCGCGGCAACGACCACCACCACGCCCTGAAACCACGCCAGCTCCACCGCCGCGTCGAGCACGCTGTTGGCGTACGAATCGGCGCTGCTCGAGACCAGCGACAGGTTGAGGACGCGAATGTTGTAGTCGCGACGGTGCGACAGCACCCACTCGATCGCCGTCACCACACTGGACATGTGCGCGACACCCTCGCGATTGCTCACCTTCAGGCTGATCAGGTTCACGTCGGGCGCAATGCCGATGTAGTTGGCATCGTCCGTCGAAGCAGGAGTACCGATGCCGCGCCCGCCGATGATGCCCGCCACGAACGTGCCATGGCCGTTGTCGTCGCCTTGGGCGCGCATGCCCTGGCCGAAGATGGCATTGACCTGGCGCACCACGCGCGATCGGCCGCTGGCGTCGCGGAAGTCCGGGTGATCGGCATCGATGCCGCTGTCGAGGACCGCCACGCCGACGCCGGTCCCGCGTTCGACCGAACGGCCGCTCCACAGACTCGTGGCGCCCACCGCTCGTGGATAGACCGACTGCAGGTGCTGGCTCCACGTGTCCAGCGAATCTGCCTGAAGACGCAGCACCGGGTCCACGGTGACTCGCGCGATGCCCGGCGCAGTCTCGAGTTGCGTGAGGGCTGCACTCGGGACATCGGCGGCGAGCGTGTTGCCCAGCTTGAGCTCGGCGGTGATGCTGCCGCCGCTGGCGTGGATCGCCTGGCGAGCCGCCGCGACGTCGCTCGGCAGGATGAGCACGGCCAGCATGTCGCGTGGACTGCCGGTGCCGGTGCTGGTGCCGGTGGCAGGCGCGGGAACGCCAGCCAGGAGCAGCACACCTGCGCAGAGAAGGACAACGAGCCGCGACATCGGGCCGAGAAAATAGTCGGCCCCAGGACTTCCGGCTTCCCCTGGGTGGGGGGAAATGAGCCCGCGCCCAGCCCATTGGGTTAGCTAGCGCCCGCTGCTGGTGGCTCCTTCTGCTCCCCGAGAGCGCGCCTAGCGCAGCGCGGCCATGAAGCGGTCGCGCAGTGCGATGCAGTTCTTGCTGGGTCGATAGGGCGAATCGCCCGCGTCCACCCTGGCCACGATTGCCCACGCGTTGTCGGTGTCGGCCATCGCCGAGGAAAACGCTTCCCGGAAAGCGCTTTCCTGACACACGCTCGCCGTCCAGCGATAGCCGCACCCCTTCGCTACCAGTTCGAGATCAACACCAAACGGCGAGCCCGCCGGCTGACCGCCTGTGATCTCCCAGCCGCCGTTGTCCCAGATCACATGCACCAGGTTCTCGGCGCCCGCCATGCGCTCCGTCGCCAGAGAGCCCAGGTTCATCAGGATCGACCCGTCGCCATCGAGCACCACCACCCGCAGGTCGGGTCGGGCGAGCGCCACCCCGAGCGCGATCGACGAGGCCATGCCCATCGAGTTCCACATATAGAAGTTGCGCGGCCGATCGTGCGCGACCAGGTCGAAGGTGCTGTTACCGACTCCGCCGATGATCGGCGCATCGCCTGCCAACTCGACCACAATGCGGGTGGCCTGCAGACGCTGCATCAGTCCTCGGGCTTCCACCCGGTGAGCTGCGCCGAGAGCAAGATGCCGAACGGCTCCTCGGCCGTGTAGCACGTCTTCAGCGCGCCCTCGACGATCGTCGGCATGTCGACCTCGGAGCGCAGCGTCACGTGCTGAATGGTCAGCGAGTCGAGCGCGGCGGGCACCGCGCGACCCATGTGCAGCTGCGCCGGGTTGAACTCACCCAGCTCGCCGCGCAGGCTCACCAGCAGCGGAAACGGGATGCGATACGCCATCGCTAGCGAGCCGAGCGCATTCAGCGTGTTGCCCAACCCGGAGCTCTGCACCAGCATCGCACCGCGCTGGCCGCCCATGAACAGGCCCGCCAGGATGCCGACCGCCTCCTCCTCGCGATGCACGCCGACCAGCCGGAAGAAGGAGTCCGCCTCGGCCAGCGCGAGCAGCCTGCCCATGACCGTGTCGGGCAGGAACACCAGGTTGCGCACCGACTCGGCGCGGAAGGCCTCCAGGATGGTGCGCGCCCAGTTTGGCGCCGCCGTGGCATCATGGCGTCCCGACCGTTTGATCGTCGACGTTTTGGAAAAGGGCGCAGCCACGGCTTGTTCGCAGGGTACCCTCTCGTGCCATGCCCGAGCCCAGCTCGGCGGATTCGCTGATCGATCACCTGCGGCAGACGCTCGCCGCGCGCGCGAGCGACCCTGAGGAGGTGCTGGTCCACGAGCGCGCCGAGCCCGCCCGCGAAGCGACCCTCGGCGTCCTGCGCCCCCGACTGCCCGCCCCCCTTGCGCACGCGCTCCTAAAACTCGGGATCAATCAGCTGTACGCGCACCAGGTGGCAGCAGTCGAGCAGGTGCGCGCCGGGCACAACGTGGTGCTGGCCAGCCCGACCGCCAGCGGCAAGAGCCTCGCCTTCGCGCTGCCCACTCTCGAGCGCATTCTCGAATCGCGGCCCGCTCTGGACTCCGCGGAGTCACGCACCCGCCACGCCCTGTACCTCTATCCCACCAAGGCCCTGATCGGCGATCAGCTCCGAGCGCTGCGCGAGCTCGTCGCCGCCATGCCGCTCGACCAGCCGCCGCGCGTCGGCGTGCTCACTGGCGACACGCCGCGCGAAGAGCGCATGCGCCTCGCTGACCAGCCGCCCGCGATCCTGCTGGCCAACCCCGACATCCTGCACCGCAGTCTGCTGCCCGACCACCGTCGCTGGCGGCGACTGCTGAGCGGCCTCGAGGTGGTGGTCCTGGACGAGCTGCACAGCTACCGCGGCGTCTTCGGCGCGCACGTCGCCCTGGTGCTTCGCCGACTGCGCCGCCTGGCCGCGACCTACGGCGCCGAGCCACGCTTCATCGCCGCCTCGGCCACGATCTCCAACCCGACCGAGCTGGCCGAGCACGTGGTCGGTTTACCGTTCGTCGACATCCAGGGCGATGCCGCAGGCGCGGGTCCGCGGCGCTTTGTGTTCTGGCGACCGCCCCTGCGCGGTGACCCCGACGCCAACGAGCACCAGAGCGTGCTGCTCGAGGCCGCGAGCATTTTCAGCGAGGCGCTGCGCGCGGGGTACAGCGGCATCTTGTTCGGCCGCGCGCGGATCTCGGTCGAGCGCATGCTGCTCGATGTTCGGCGGCTCGTTGGCCCCGACTTGGCCGAGCGCGTGAGCGCCTACAAGTCCGGCTATCGCGCCGATGAGCGCGCCCGCATCGAGGCTGGCTTGCGCAGCGGTCGACTGCGCGGCGTGGTCTCGACCAATGCGCTGGAGCTGGGCATCGACGTCGGCAGCCTCGACCTGGCAGTGCTGGCTGGCTACCCGGGTAGCACCATGAGCTTCTGGCAACAGGCAGGTCGGGTGGGTCGGCGTGCAGATCGCGAGGCGGTCGTGGTCCTGGTCGCGGGCGACGACGCGCTCGACCAGTACGTCATTCAGCATCCCGAGGCGTTCTTCGGTCGGGCGATGGAGCACGC
>WNGE01001790.1_pt1 | contig 34339 bp, 43 predicted proteins | sample 5400651 | NCBI WGS metagenome assembly WNGE01 (sample SAMN13153370, study PRJNA577476) | soil metagenome | isolation source: 60 cm soil or saprolite under grassland replicate 2 | place: USA:California | collected 2016-06-15
GTCTGGTCGGCAAACCATTCTATCTTCCAGACATCTCCCTATACAACGCGTTATCCTATACCATCTATTCCTCAAGACTGCGCGATGCTCTCCTGTTCTTTTCCAGCGAGGCTGGAACGTATTTACGCCCGGCTGTACTTAGAGAACGCAGAGCTCAAGACCTGAAGGCGTGGATCAAAGCGGCCAAAGGCAGTCAAGTTACTGAACTCACAAGTTTCTCCAAGAGCGTGCAGCAGGATTACGCGGCCATTTATGCCGCGTGTTCCCTGCCTTGGAGCCAGGGACAAGTCGAAGGCCAGATCAATCGGCTTAAATGCTTGAAAAGGCAAATGTATGGCCGGGCTCGGTTTGACCTCCTCCGTCTTCGCGTCCTCTCTGCCGCTTAGTTTGGTCTCGCTCTACCATCTACCTGCTCTCTCATCGTTAGTAGGTCTGCCTGCTCTCACCAATCTGTGCTAGCAGGCAGACAGATTCACCAAAAGCGGTGGTGAACCCATTTTTTTATTTGAGTTGACGCGAAATACCGCGAGGGCACATCGCGTTACTGGAAATCTGCTTCGCCGATTCTGTTGAACCGCTCTTTGATACCCATCCACCTGGTGACTAACCTACTCCCCATCTGTTCTTGAGGTATTCAGCAAAGGCCATAAATTCCTCCTGGTAAGCATTGAGTGTCTCTTGATCTGAGAGCAAACCGACGATAGCCCCTTGATTGACTAAGGTGTAGCTCCCCAAACCATTTGATTGTATCACCAGGCGGCAAGGCAAAGGAGTTTGCCTCTCCTGATAAAAGCCCGTGAGCAGGCTCAAAAGGTGCTGGCCTAATTCCGACATGGCATGAGCGAGCGTGTTCTTCACGGCATGGGCCTCTTGCGAGAGGGGCAGGGTTTCCATCATGCTCACGTATCGTGGAACTAACCCGGCCACCGCTCTTTGGGGTATGACGGTGATATAAGGGAAAGCCGCTAGACCATCCAGGTGCCCCCGACAACTAAACAGCGTCCCTATCCCCGAGATATTGAGCGCGAGCTCACAGTTGAACATATCGCGATCGTAGTGCTCCCGACCTTGATCTTGATCCAAAGCTCGAAAATGTTCCTCTGCTTGTGCCCATGAGTTGAGTTCGACATGCACTACCATGCTTGCTCCTTTCCTTCTAAAGAGTGTGTAGCCAATGCCTCTCACTACAGCATCACCGTTTCGCCTTCGGCGGCAGCGGGGATGAGGTGAGGCGACTCATGCTTCTCCCGCGCCACCAGCCTTAGACGACGGTAGGGCGGCTTGTAGCAGCTGTTCCAGCGCAGCGGCTCGTGCTGGCGAGATACCGGGAACCGTCGAAAGCTGGGCGGCATCGGCACCCAGCAGGTCGTGCAAGCTGCGGAAGCGCGCGCATAGAGCATGCGCGGTGACGGGCCCGATGCCCGGAAGTGACAGCACGATCTGCATCTGCCGCTCGGGCAGAGAAGCCTCACGTCGCCCTCTTGAAGGGCCGTGAGCCGGGTGCCCATCCTGGCATTGTTTTGCTGCAGCATAGACCAGCTGAGCAGAATCCGACGGTCCCCTGCTGGGTAGGATCGGCACGCGCATGATAGCGGCGATGTAGCTGAGCGCCCCGCGGACGCTTTCAGGCCGCATCTGGGAGTGACTGACGCGCAGCGGGTCCCCCTCCAGCAGTAAGATGGGCGAAAAGCGGCTTTTGCGCAGCTCGGCCAGCTGCGCGAACAAGCGTCCCTGCGCCAGGCTACAGAGAAAGTCGCTCCCAGTTTTACGCTCGATGACCCGGCATGGATCACCGCCTATATCGTAGTCGCCCATGTGCATTGGCATCACTTCGATGTGTACCTGCGGCATGGCGGCCAGCAGAGCAGGGATGCCAGAACGTTGTTCTTGCGTGTCGATGCGGATATGGATCGGAGCCGATTCGTGTAGTGGCATAGCTGGTGTCTCATCTCTCGTTGGGTGACTCATCTCTAAGATCGCCTAGAAACCCGTCTCCCTTTAGGGGACGAGCGGCGTGGCGTTCATTCTCTGGCGGCTTGGGTTGGTAGGCTTCCCTTGCCAGTACTCTTCTCTTGCTTGTTGACTAACCAGGAGCGCCATGCCACCCAGGTCAAGACTCGACAGTCTTCAACCCGCGCGCACTGCGTCAGCCGCTTGTTCGTGCGATACTCGTGCAGACTGATGGTCTGCTTCTTGCGATCGAACCCACCGAGGGTACAAAGTCCATACTTCGGGTGCCTGACCAACGTCCCCCGTTTCAAGCCGTGCGAGCGGGTGCCGCCGTAGGGCTTGCGTACCCCGCCTTTGGACGCCTGCAAGCGGTGCAGTTGGCGGCGGTGCAGCCGGGCAGGAACAAGATACCAGAGCCGAGTGCAGGTTGGATATGACGCTTCACTGACGGATGCCGCCAGTACCCAACTATCGACGGCGTGGCTCTCGAACGATTGCCTGCTCTTGCTTTTCGTCTTTAGCAGGCCGTACCGCTCCCGCAACGCTTTCGTCTCCCACCCAGGCTTGGTGTGAACCACGAGATCCATTTCTTGCAAGAGCCGGTAGAGGTGCTCTTTGCCGACCTGCACCGGGCTAAAAGACATATTCCACTTGCCACCCTTGCCGGGTCGAGTCACGGCCTGCACGTCCTCTACCACTATGTCGGTGATTGGGAGGATGTGCAAGAGCTGCGCCATCACCCGCGCTTTGGCCTCCCAACGGCTGCGCGTCGAGGGCGGGATGCGGATCTTCCGGTTGAGTCGGTTGTTGAACCGCTTGGGCCTGCGCCACTTACGGTGCCGCCTCGCCTGTCGCATCCTGCGGCGCACCTCTACTGCGTCTTTCACGTGGTCGGGTACTTCCGCCATCAAGTTCAGCACGGTCTCTTTGGTGCCGACCACGCTATAGCCCTCGAACTTAGAGCCGGGGTCGATGCCAGCTAAGAGCGGCTGATTGTTCGGCTCCTGTCGGTACGTGAGTTGGATGTAGAACAGCCCCAACTTACTACGCTTCGGTCTCGCTTTCCCATTCTTTAAGAGGTGCCGCGCTTTGGCGGGCATGCAGGGCATGAGTGGGACACCTCGACTATCCACGACTGGTACTCTCACAAGGATTTCCTTTCTCCCGGTCGAGGCCGGGGTACTATTACCCTTCCCGATGGCCCAAGCGGCATAGGAACCAATGTATCGGTTCCGTCAGCTTCGGCGTGGCTAGAAGCGGTTTTCGTTAGGGTGGCGCGAAAACGTTCTTGTAGCCGCTTGAGCTGCTGCTGACGAGTCAGCCCGGTAGTCAGGACTTGCGTCGGGGTAGCCGTTTCCCAAGCCCATCCCCATTATAGGGGATGGGTTCTTGACCGCTTGAGCAAACCACTGCTGATAGATGCAGGGGAGCCTGGGTATATATGTCTTCCCCTGTTTTTATTTTGCGCGCTGTGACGCATGTGCCTTTCCCAAGCTATGATAGCAGGTGCGCCTCTTCCTCACCTCACGAATATTCACGAGATACTCACGTACGTCCTGCGCCATCCGCCGTAACGCCAGCATGGGAGGAGTATGAAGAGGGTGAGAGCTGTGCTGTGAGAAGTTTCCGCCTTTTCGTGAGGATCTCGTGAAATCGTGTGAGCCTTGATTTAGTTTGGTCTGCTATCATTCTCGCAGAGGGTGGGGCAAGCGTTCCGATTCCCTTTTTCACTCGTCGTCAAAGAATAACGATACAGCATATTGTAGAGCCAAACGCCGTTCCCAAAGGAAAGGAGGCGCGCGTGCCGCACTTTACAGAAGATAGCCTGCGTCGAATCATCATCAACCCATTCTACGCCATCACCGTTGCCCCGCAGCTGACCGAGGAGCACGAGCCTGCCATGGATGAGGCCGAGTGGGTGCGGACCAATGCCACTCTGATAGGGGAGATAGGAGCCGCGAGTTGGCTGCGGCAGCTGTTGGACATGCTGGAGAGCAATGCCGGCGCCCCGCAAGGGCCGATCAACCCATCCCAGGCCGTTAACATCGACCCGCTGTTCGCCATCGAGCATCCTCCGCTCATTGAACGGGAGATGTGGGTCGACGCCAACGTCATGCACATACGCGATATGGGCGCAGAGGGCTGGCTCCAGCAGCTGCTGGACGTACTCAACGGCGATATCGTGACGGCGGAGGAGGTCGAATCGTCTCCGCCGAGCATCCATTTCGGGTACGGCGGGCCTCCCAGGGCACACCCGCAACGCCGTGGGAAGAAGAAACAGAAAAAGAGGCGCCACCAGTAAAAGGCTAGCATCTGCGGCCTAATCAGAGTCAGGAGTTACGAAGAACGGCACCTCTATGATCGACACTTTGCCGATCATAGGATCGACCGTGTACCTTCGCAGATACCTGCAGAGGGGAGAAACACGATGACACAGGGCGAGGTAAGCCAGCAGGGAATTGCCGATGCGAGCGACGACATTGTGAACCTGCCGGAAATACGCCGCATCCTGGATGCGAGTGGCGCCTGGTATTACAATGTGACGGACGTCATCGCTGCGCTCACCGGAACCATAGATGCCAGCGATTACTGGGTCAAGATGAAGCGGCGCGGGAAAAGCGAGGGGTTTGAAGCAACCCTCCAAAAAATCGTGCAGTTCCCTATGAGGTACCGCAAGGATGGCAAACTCAGGAGTGCTGACTGCGCCGAACGCGAGACCTTGCTGCGCCTCGTGCAGAGTATTCCCAGCGCCAGTCCCAGGCTTGAAAAACTCAAGCTATGGCTGGCGCAAGTTGGTGAGGAACGCCTACAGGAGAGCGAGGTAAACGCGCAGATTGAAGAAGTCCGCCAGAAATACCGTACGCTAGGGAGAGATGAAGCGTGGATTGAAGATCGCATCCTTAACCTGACCGGACGCAACGCACTCAACGATCAGTGGCAAAAGCGGGGCGCGGTGCAAAAGTTACATTTTGGACTGCTGACAACGATTCTCCACAGGGGAGCCTTCGGCATCACGCCGGATGAGCATAGGGAAATGAAGGGACTGCCAAAACGGGAGAATCCGCGAGAACACATGGACCGCGTCGAATTGGCCCTATCGACGCTGACGGAGGCGACCGCGACCGCAAGCCACATCGAAAACGACAGCCAGGGGATAGATGAACTCAAAAGCGACGTACTGAAGGCTGCGAAAGCCGGTGAGACTGCACGACTTGCCACAGAGAAAGCCCTTGGGCGCCCAGTTGTCTCCTCGACAAATTTTCTAGTGGACTCCAGACGGAAACGGAGGAAACAGCTCCCGCTACCGGAGCAATCATCACTATTCGAGCAGACCGGGCCAGATCAGTAGCAGACTGACCGCAAGAAAAGAGGCGCAGATCCATGCCACAGCACCATCCTATGACAATCGGCGTCAACGATCACCTCACCATCGACGCCGGGTCCTGGCAGGAACGCGTCGAAGAGAAGCGAATGTCGCACCGTCTCGTCTCTCCACCGCACACCAGCATGTACCGACAGGTCCTCTCGTATTTGGAGGAAACCTCGAGGAATGAGAGGGTCCCGGCCAAATCCCAGTTGCACTTTGGAGAAGTGGCCATCGCCACCGTTGCGATATGCATCCGATGGGGGTCGTACTTCGCTGTGCTGACCAACCGAGACCTGCCACAGTGGACCGCCGCATTCGATCCGGAGGTCAGCTGCATCGGCGACGGGGAGATGGCGCGCATCAATATCGAAGCCTCGGCAGCTCTCTCAGGCTGGATCGATCTCATGCGGGCGGACCAGCAGCACTTCCGCAAGCTGGTCAAGGCAGCCATCCGGCTTCTGCCTTTTCCCATCGCACAGCTCGACGGGTCGACGTACTATCACCGCTTCCGGGCGCTCGGCGCTTTCAATTCGGCTGGTGGAAGACGCTATCTCTTGGAGGCCTTTGCACGGGACTTCGGGTTGGAATGGTTCGAAAGACAGAAGGCGCGCGTCCTCGTCAACCCCACGCGTGCCCTGGCCAACGGCATCCTCAACGAGCACTGGCGCAACGAGTCGGGCATCGAGGACATCCATGCCGGGACTATCGCTCTCCCGAGGCCGCTCTTGAAGTGCCGCCTCACGAGAGCCCAGGAAGCACTGCTGATGCAGGAAACGGCGGAGCTGTTTGTTCCGACCCTGCGCGTCCTCTATCATGTCGTCGGCAAACCGAGCGAGGAAAGCTGGCCGGAACAGGCGCTCCCCTACGCGATTGCCTTCAAGGCGCCCGCCGATTGGTCGCTGCATGAGCAGACACGTGAGATCACCTTGCCGGATGCAGAGCCACAGTAGCCTTTCACGTGCCCTTGCTCCAGAATGGGGAAAGGTGCTTGCTCTGCTGTGATGCTCGCGCTATGCAGGGAGCTACGCCTGGCTCAACCAATGGGGTGCGTTGCCTGTCTGGGAGATCGGCGGCGCGGCAGACAGTACCGATAGCGGGATGGCGCTTGGCCGTTCCACAGAGAAGCAGTGATGGCCATCCGAGCTCCATTCACACCGAAGCCGTCCTCACGATCTCTGGATACTGCATCCCGCTCCACCAGGCACAGCATCTTCATCGCAGAAGTGGTGTAACGCTCACCCTGCTCGCGCAAGACGAGGCCTTGCCGGATGCGCCGTGCGAGCTCGCGGGTGTAGACGGCTGGCTCAGCCTGCTCCTCCCGGATCAGATCCTCAGTATACTGGTAGAGGTGTAGCGCCTCCTGCCGCCTCTCCTGCTCCACCAGCAGGACCATCAGGCGGCACAGGGCGTCTTCGTCGGTCGGGTCCTCCTCAAGCGCTGCGAAGAGCAGTTCCTCGGACAGCCCCACCTGTCCGTCCTGGAGATAGAGGTCGACCAGCTTGAAGAGCACCCGGTGCCGTGCGCCGCCCAGCGTGTGCCGCCTGCTCTGCGCCCATTCAGCGTACAGGTCGTCCTCGAGGAACTCGCCATGGACGAGGGCATGCGCCTCCTCGAGCAGGGGAAGCGGGTTCTGCCCCTGGCACTCCGCCCGCATCGCTGCCGATACCAGTGAGACAAGCGCATCGGCGTCCACCCAGATGCGCTGCTGCCCGGCCAGCTTGAAGATCGTCTCGCCGCCGCTGCGCAGGGTGAGCAGCAGGCTTCCCGTCTCACCCGCGCGCAGGATGTGCCTCCGGAGCACAGACGCCGCCGAGTCGAGCGCGTGCACAGCGTTGATCGACTCGCGGTCGGGCCAGATGGCCTCGATGAGTTCTTCGCGCGATGCCCGGCGGTTCGGCCGACATAAGAGCACCTTCAGTAAGGCCATCGCCGGACCACGGTTGCTCCACTCGCTCCGCTTCACGCGTGTGTATCGAGGCAGATCATCCTCGGTCCGCGAGGAAGTACGTACGAGCCGCTCGAGGGCGAATTCCCCCAGCGTGGTGATCCGCAATAGCGGATGTCTCGTCTGATCGTCTCCCGATGTGCTGTACATTGCTTGTTTGTCTCCTCACCTGGTCTCCTGATTGCCGCTCAAGGACCCTTCATCAACCAATTGTACCAGACCCCCCGTTGGCTGAACGAGAATGTCGTGATTCTTCGTGAGCTCTTCGTGAAACGAATGTACTGCACTTGTCCCTCACTCATTTGCACATCCTCCCCACCTCTTGCTCATTCTTCCCGGAGCGCCAAAGAGTGGAAAGGACCTACCCACCACACGCGCTTCGCACTCTCACCCGTCTAAGGCGCGTGCCCTCCCTCATAGCCAAATGCCGTGAGCGAGTCGTGAATGCTCATGAGGAGCGCATGAGGGAGGCATGCTATGCTCGCTGTGGAGATCGGGAGATCGCGAAGGGCGGCTGAACACACACAGGCACCAGGCAACGAAGCAGCAAGGAGCAACGGACGTGACAGGGCAGTTGAGGATCATCGTGCTGGACACCTCGCCTACGACGCGCAAGATCCTCGAGGTCATCCTCCACCGTGAGGGCCACCTGGTGGCCAGCTTCGATGATCCGCTCGAGGCACTGCGCGCGCTCTGCAGGCATGGCCCGGCCGACCTGCTCTTTCTCGGCCTGGATCTCCCTACTATGGACGCTTTCGACGTGCTGAAGCACCTCAGAGGCGAGCCGCGCTTCCAGTCAGTGGGAACCATCGCACTCCTGGATGAGCGCGACGGGGTCCTGGTCCGCTTGAAAGCACGCCTGGCGGGCGCACGCTGGGTGGTGACGAAGCCACTGGTGCGGCAGCAGATCGTCGACCTGGTGTCAGCATACCGCTTACAGAGGGCGACATCTCAGGAATCAAGCCAGCGAGCGGGTAGTACCATCCTTGATGACTGTGAGACTTCCCTGCGTCTGGAAAGGGAATGAGCCTGATAGGACGGCCGATTGGCGGGCCATATGAGATCTCGCCCGAGGCGACCCAGCATATCTCCTGGTTGCGCAGGCGGCTCCTCTCCTGGTTCGCGCGAAACGGCCGCTTGTTTCCGTGGCGCGAGCCGGGCAGGACGCCCTACGAGGTCGTTGTGGCGGAGGTCCTGTTGCAGAGGACGACAGCGACCGGGGTCGTGCGGACATACGCAACGTTCGTTGAGCGTTTTCCCTCGTGGTTGGCTCTCGCGCAGGCGCCCTTGGAGGAGCTCGAGAACGCGCTCAGGGTATGCGGGCTCTGGAGGCGAAAGGCACAGGCATTCCAGCATCTGGCTCAGTCCATTGAGACGAATGGCGGCGTTCCCGAAACGCGCAAGGACCTGGAGCGACTGCCGGGTATCGGCCCCTACACGGCGAGCGCGGTGCTGGCCATCGTGTACGGGCGAGCCGAGCCACTCCTCGATGTCAATATGGCCCGCCTCCTGGGTCGGTTCCTCGGACCACCCGAGGGCATCGAGGTGAAACCCAAACGCGCGCTGCACGCATACGCTCTTCGCCTGGTGAGGAGTAAGCGCGCCCTCGATGTCAACTGGGCGGCGCTCGATTTCGGAGCGCTCGTCTGCCGCGCCAGGAACCCGCTATGCCCCGAGTGCCCGCTGCGGGCCAGATGCCAGTATGCCAGGTCGCGGCGGCTCCAACCTACTTCCAGCGAAGGTGTTCTTTGAGGCTGACGAAGCGCTGGTGCCCGATGATGATGTGGTCGACCAACTCGATGTCCAGGATGCGCCCCGCCGCCAGGAGCTGCTTCGTCGCCTTGATATCATCAGGCGAGGGCGTCGGGTCGCCACTGGGATGGTTGTGGCAGAGGATGAGCCCCGGGCATTTGCGGATGACGGCGGGGCGGAAGACCTCGGCGGCGCGCAGCACCGAGCTGTTGGCGGTCCCCTGGTAGAGGCTCACCTTCTCGAGCAGCTGACCCTGGGCATCCAGCAGCAGGACGCGCGTCTGCTCGGCGTCCAGGTAAGCCATGTCCATCATCACCAGGTTGGCCGCGTCCTGGGGGGAGGTGATCTTGTAGCGTTCATCCACCTGCACCAGGGCCAGCCTGCGCCCGAGCTCCAGCGTCGCCTTCACCTGGGCCGACTTGGCCTCGCCCATGCCATGTTCGGCGCACAGCTCCTGGAAATCGGCCCGCACCAGCCCGGGCAGTCCCCCGTACTTGGAGAGCAGCTTGTTGGCCAGCTCCAGGGCGTTGTCGCCGCGGGTGCCGGTGCGCAGGATGATGGCCAGCAGCTCGGCCTGTGAGAGCGCTCCTGCACCGAAGTGCTGCAGGCGTTCGCGCGGGCGCTCGTCGCTGGGCAACTCGCGTACGGTCGCGTGGTAGTCCAGCCGAGCGTGTGAGTAGGAGTCGGCGTCGGCGTCGCGGGAGAGCATGGGCGGTTTTCCTCCTTCACGTCGTGATCGGTCTCCCTCATCTATTCTGAACCAGGCAGGGTAAAAGTGGAAACGCCGAATTCTCTCGATGGGCTCGGGGCGAACACACGCTATCGTGAGGTATCACAATAGTTGGGGTTCAAAAGGGCGGCATTCCGGCAGGCGCCAGAGTAGGTTCGCTCTTGTAGAGGGGGTATAGCTGGAATGGTTTAGACGAGCCCCGCTGGGAGTTGTCTTTATGGGAAAGCAAGGTCGTCAAAAATTTACCGACATATGGGCCAACCAGACAGATCTCGGGAAGCAGTTCGGGTTGTCGGCTATCGCTATGGGCAAGAAGCTCAAGGAGCTGTGCTTGCGCGGCGAGGATGGAAATCCAACCACCTTGGCGTTCGGCCAGGGCTACTGCACACCAACGCCGCTCAAGGATGGCACGCCATTCTTTATGTGGAACAGGCAGCTGGTCGAGGAGTTGATGCAGGCGCATGGCTATCGAAGACTCGACCCACAGGAGGTCGAGGCACGCGAGTTAGCGGAGAGCTGGGTGCAGATCCACAAGCAATGGCAGGAGGCTGCCTACGGGGTCAAAGAGGAACTCCTCATGGAGGAAGCACGGGACGTCAAGAAGGAAGCACGACGCAGGGGCTTGACCGAGCGGGTCAATGCGCTTTTGCGTGAGCGGAAATTCGGCGGCGATCTCATCACTTAATCTGCATTTGTCGTCTTTGGCCGCACACCCGCTCTCGGAGAAAGAAGATAGTCATGGACAAGCACTTGTTGGCCCAGCAGTTACGGCAGCGACAGTATACTCGCAGCCACCTTTCCCGGCACCTTATTGATGCCATCTCTGATGAGGACATGATAGATTGCTACATTACTTGCTCCTGTTGCGGGGAGAAACAGGTGACCCCACAGCAGTTAGAAGCGGCTATAGCGCAAGCCCGCGACGCTTATCACTTCTTGACGATCTGTGATGAGCAGGCGGGGGCTGCATCGCGAGGGCACATACAGCCTCCTACGCCTGACCTCACTCAAGAGATCTGCTCGTCGCACACGCAAGCGAAAGCGATGTGGGTATCGTTCCAGGCCATTCTAGCAAGGAGGTAGGACTTTTCATGGGGAGGCCTGGCTGCCTGGCTCGCATGATATTGAAGGAATGCACTCTTACCGGAACGTCGTTCTACCCACGCCATCACAAGCTACAATGAGCGCGCTTGTTTACTCAGCGCTGACCACGCTTTCGCCAGATCATCTCTCCTGGGCTGATAGACCTCCTCATAAAATTTCCGACGCGATTCTAAGGTCGCTCGATCAGTTTGCCCGACGATCTGTACAGCTTGTTCCCAGGCCTGTGGAAACGTTTGACCAAACCGCAAAGATCGCCCGGTTGAGGCCGAAGCTTTCCGCCTCGTCAAGCGGATACCCCTGCGCTTGTGCCCGTGCCGCTTGTAAGAGCGCCATCACCTGAAATCTGCCGACCATAACTCCTCCTAAGCGCACCTCAACGGTGCTTCCCACAGTGGACGAGAGCTGGGGAGAATCGCTCGAGAAAACATGCCCATTTTCCGATCCCTTCTCTCTTTGTTATTATTATTCCTTACGGTGAAGGAAAACGGGAAGATTGCAAAGAATTCTTCTCCCACCTCCAGATACCCCAGGTGCCCTCAATACGAGCGAGTCAGACAGGGCTGAGATGCGGCTACTCAGCGGAGGGTCTGTTGGGAATCTTTGTGACGGCATACCCAGTGTGCGCCTCTATCACTTCTGAGACGGCGGTGGCATTCGTGTAGGACACCTGGAGCGTTCCGTGAGGACTTTTTGCAGTGGTGATCTCTCTTCCCACGGTCACTGTCAGATTACTGATGCCTAACAGCAGGGGAGAGAGCGCCTGTTGTGCATCTTGCTCACCATAGAGATCAGTGAACAGCTCGAGGGCATGTTGCCGGCAGACCAGGAAGGTTTGATAGACTGCAAAGGCCCCATTTCGCTGCTGCTCCAGAGAGGAGAGGAGCAGTTGATCTTTTTCTCCGGCCCTTCCGCCTCAAGGAGTCCTTCCGCATCGACAAACGAGTCAATCTCGTAGTCGGGTGATGCGCCACAGCTACACTCCTCGTCGCCCGCATAGGACCGCATCCAGCAGAGCAACATCACAAATGGCAAAGGGAACCGCACGATGTTTGCCTGCCTGGGTGAACGACGCTTTTTCTGTTTGTTCATCGATGGCTTCCTCTCTTTTCTCTTGTTAGAAGTGTTACCCTTTCCGCTCCAGCTGTGCTTGAAACCAGCGCTCGACCTGCTCCCATTCGGCTTCAAGGAGGTCCTGGTAACGCGGCACATTGAAAACCGTATAGAGAGCACTGTAGATTCTGGCCGGGCGCTGGCCCATGGCCTGGCTGAGCTGGAAGACATAGTACTTGACTTTGTGCTGATGAGCCGGCGTGATGGTAGGCGCAGGCAGTCGCTCGAGTATTTCAGGGATCAGACCGCTGATCGCCTCCAGCCCTTCAAGGCGATCCTCGACGCCAGAGCGCCAGGCTTCGACTTCCATCTGCCATTCCAGGACCGCGGCCATCCTTACGTAATACTCATGCCAGTCGGCGAGCGAGGCATCTGCGGCGGGTCTGGGTGGCTCGACGATGGGTTCGGATGGCACCAGCGTGGTCGACGGAGCCTCTCCCTTCTGTGGCGCAGCCGCCCAACTATAGAGGACATCAACGGCTTCCCGCTGGTACTGAACGATAGCCCGGCGACGCGGATCATCTTTGTCCATTCTCCGTGTATCGATGGTAGCAAACCAGTAGGCGATGGAGCGCAGGACCAGCGTCGCCATCCGCTGCGCCCCGCCTGGGGTTTCCACCCGCGTAAAGACGAGGTCTTCCGCCATAGCCTCGCTGCGCTGAACGCGTTGCACCTGGGCATTGGTGTCGATGTGTAGATTCTCGCAGAGGAACCGCAGGACGACTCCTGGCCGACCATCGTGCAAACGCACCACGATGATGGGCTTGCCGTAGAAAGTCAAGGTGTGCTGCTCAATCGGGATCAGTTCTTGCTCTTCGCTCATCTGTCACCTTTTTCAAGGGGCGTGTACAGTACACGCCCCCTCTGCTTGTTCAGGCCTGCTAGACCGGCCATCCTGCTTCAATATAGAGGGCCTGTTGCAGCAAACACTCTTCTCCATGTATGATACGGGGTAACCTCACCTGGGCCTTGACAATTTTCACGAAATCCTCACGATTGCCTGCAATAAGTATTCCCTCACGAAAATCTGAGGAAGTAGCATTTGTCGCTCCAGATCGGGAGCAGAGCTGAAGATGGCCTTCTCTCCTCATCAGGTCTCTTCGCTCTTGTTCTGCTTCTGGTTGTGGAACAACTGGTCATGCCAGTGCAGATGTTGTCTGATCGGGGCCATGCCTTCATAGCCCATCAATGCTTGTAACCCACGTGGGTTTCCTCCTGCTTGCAGATACCGTAGGGCAAAGCTGTGGCGTAACATCTGAGGGCTCATGGTGGTGTCGCTGAGCCCTGCTCGTATGCGGAGCCGAACAAACACCATGGTCACACCGTTCCCGGTGAGCGGCTGCTTCCCCTTGGAACCGAACAGGGGATCTCCACCAGCACGTCTTCTCGCCAGCCCTCTCTTTGTCGTCGGCTCCATCTGCTTCAGATACGCACGCAGGTGGCTCAGGCAGGTCGCCCCCAGGGGCATCTGGCGTTCTTTGCCTCCTTTTCCCCTCACATTCAGCAAGCCCGCGTTTTGGTCAAGGTCAGCGAGACGTAACGCACACAGCTCAGAAACCGTGATCCCGGTGTCAAAGAGCACCCACAGCAGGGCCTGATCGCGTGCGGCCATGCGCTGTGCTCCAGGCGCTTTCGTTTTCCGGGAAAAACTTGCTCGCATCACCTGCTCAAAGGTCGCTGATGAGACAACACGAGGGAGAAGGACACTGGCCCGAGGGAAGGCTTGTTCGCTCATGGGAGAACACGAGAGCATTCCGCGCTCGACTAGCCACCCGAAAAACGCCCGCGCCGAGCGCGCATAGGTCTCGACGGTGCTTGCTGCACGCTGTGATCCTCTCGCGGTTGGCGCCTGCGCCAGAAACGCCAGCCAGTCACAGATAGTTGTTTCGGTGATCTGATCGACGAGGAGGAGGTGACACTCGGTCAGCACATACTGTTGGAAATGACCGAGCACCGTCTGGTGCCATTCGAGGGTTTTCAGGCGATGCCCGACTTCGCAGTGAGCTTGCAGATACTCCTTGACCGCTCGTTCAATCGTCAGGTGCTGACTTTGCTCTGGTGAGGAAGGATGAGCGGCAGATGGGGATGAGACGGCGGGAGGGCACCGGGCGAGCTGGTCTGGTCCATGCTTCGAGGAAGTCAGGGCAGCGGGGACAGACCCGCTTGTCTTCCTGCCCGTGGGTGGTGACGGTTCTTCTGCCACCTGGTGCCGGTCGGAGCAGCGCGCACTCTTGTGGCTCGGAGAATGAGCACCTACGCTCGCTGGAAAGGCAGAAGGGACCACGCTCTCAGGCGCCGGCAGGGAAGACTTCAGCTCGGCAGGGAGAGACAGGTTTGCCTGAGGTCCTTCAGGTGATGCCGTTCCCTCATGTGTTTGGAGCAGATACGTCCTGATCTTACGCATGCCCCGTTGGAGCGTGCGCAGGTGCGAGCGCTCATAGCGTCCAGGTGAGAATCCGCTCACACTGTCCAGCGAAGGGATCTTTGCTGGTCCGCCTCCAGTCCAGAGCACCCGCGCGCCTCTGCTCCTCATGGGGAATCTCATCCGTTTCGCTTCCTTCCTGCAAAACCAACTCTGCTGCGCATGCGGTGAGATCAAAGGGCACCAGCGATGTCGGCGGCAATGGTTGACCGGCCGAGGAACGGACGGCTTCACAGCGCAAGGTCGCCTGCTGCAACTGTTCTACCTGCTGGAAGAGCCGCAGGGGGTCGAACGCTTTCCCGATGGTACGCAGTTCCTGCTGCTGAGCAGGGGACAAGGCTCCGGAGAGCAGCACGCGTTGCAGCGGCGTTTTGGCCCCGTCGTAGATCCGGCGGATTTTTCTTCCCTCGACCTGTTTCGTCAGCAGCTTCATCGACGGTTGGAAGCAATTCACAAACCAATGTAAGGCGCGATACAATTCGTCCAGTTGGAGGCTCGCATGCTCCCCCACCAGGCGGCCATAGCCCACCACCTGACGCACCACGACCCCGTTCTTCTGCTCCACGAAGCACTGATCCCTTTTCTCATACGGACGTCCTCGCGTAAAGGTGATCTGCTCACGCACACAAAAGGCAGCGACTTCATCGTTGATAAACTCCCCACCGTTATCGGTATCAAGGCCCAGGATAGGAAACGGGAAGAGCGCTCTGGCGCGTTGGAGAGCTGCCAGCACACCCTCTCTCCCACGGTTGAGCAAGGGAAGACATTCCGTCCAGCCGGTGGCGACATCGGTCAGCGTGATCGTGTACAGGCAACCACCCTCTAATCGCCCGCCACAGTGGGCCACCAGGTCTACCTCCAGGAAGCCGGGTTTGGCCTCATCCCACTGGGCGAACGTCCGAATAGGGATCTGCTGTTTGAGCAGAGGACCTGCTTTGGTGGTCGAAAGGCCATGGGGGTGAGTATAGCGATGGGCTTGCAGCAGGCGATCCGAGGTGGCCGCGCTCATCGAGAGGAGCAGGCCACGCTGTTCTTCGTCCAACTCAAGATGCCCCTCCGCCTCCAGGGCTTCGACGATGCTTGGCAAGAACGGGATCAAGCGTTTCGCGCAAATCCGGTTGAGCGTCTTCCAGGCCAGCACCAAAGCCTCTTCGACCTCTGGCCCATAGCGCCTGCGGAGTGCAGTCGGCGGCGCCAAGACCTCCTCGCTATGGTTGAGCAGCCACTGGGCATATTTGCGCACATACCCGGTGGCGGTCACGAACTCTTCCAGAATGTGTTGCTTTTGGGACCCCGAGGCCTGGTGAAATGCTGGCACCACCTGCTGGAGCAAGACCCGTCTGGCTTGCGTCCTCAATCCGTTTCCCATGTGTTCCTCCTGTCGGTCAAGCAGCCAGAGAGCGATGCGACAGATCCCCCTTCCGCTGCCTCACGCCCCTCTTCCTTTTGTCGGGAGTATAGCGCGTGAGTATAGGTTTAGCTAGGGGTCATTGACAGACTTTTGGTCACGTGGCAGCGTCTTTGGAAGCCTGAGAGAAAATGGGAATAGGGGCCGACAGAGGAAGATTTTGGTGAGGCAATGCACGCGTGACAAAAGTTGTCACATGCTTTTTTGTGCATCCTGGCAAAAGTTGTCGCTTTGCCAAGAAGGCAGGTTATTACGAGGATTCGCACTCATGAACAGTATACCTTACTCCTTGACTATAAGACAAGGAGCAGTACGAAAGGAGAAATATCATCCTATTGACACCTTCGGCATTGCTCCTGTTTAGATGTTCACCAACGTCCATTTCAAGCTCAAAAAACCCCTCCGCTGTCTACTGGAATCAATCAAAATCTGCTGTTGTCTACCGGTTTTGCCGCCACAGAAGATCGAGAACATGCAGTTGTTAAGGACCTCTCCAGGATATGCGCTTGGAAGCCGTTATAATGCCTTGAGCTATACATCAAGTTAGATCGGCGTGTGGTTAGTTACCCCACGACAGTTTTGCAACGATCGTGGGGTAGTGTCGGCCAGAAGTGGGCATTTAAGACTGCGTACCAAAGGCTTCCCTCACACCAGGGAGCATGACATAAATCAGGACAAGGGCGTTGAAGATGAAGGACACAGATACATCCTGCCAGGTTGCTGCACCAATCATCGAGAAGATGTCGAGCATGAGTTCGAAGACGGTGATGAACACCAGGAACATCCAGGCCGCTGGATCAACCCGCCACAACATCCGCACCAGCCAGATGTACACCCAGAACAGCAACCCATACATCAGGGCATACCAGAAGCTAATGTAAGTCCGGACGGCAACATTTTGGCCGATAACGATTGGAAATAACCCCAGGAACTGGAGCGCATGGATTGCAGCCAGCACTGCCGCAATACCAGCAAGGATCGCGAGAATGGTGACTCCTACGGGACGTGCTTTCGCTTGAGATAACTCACTCATTTTGGATAACTCCTTTCGATCTACAGAAAAAGATAACAATACAAATGCGGAGCGTCTCTCTTGTAGACGACCGTCGCTGAAACCATCTTCAACGACAACCACAAGAAACTGAACCACTGCTTTCAGTATAGACGCATGAGACTAAAAACACATCATGCGAACGCACTATTTTTTACTTGCTTTCAGTATGTTGCAGCAACAGTGAAATGCCGGCTCACCTAATCTAAACACATTAGGCCACCTGAGTTATCCGTATTCCTGCTCGCGCAAAATAGGGAAAAAGAGTGTGTTCTGAAGATATAAAAGAAGATGGTGAACCAGGTTGATGTACGTTCCACCGCACATCAAAGACGAGGCAGCAGGAGGACGTTTGGTGAACAAAGAACTCTAGAGCTTTTCTTTTTCAGGAGCAGGTGGTTGACCGCTGTGATCCTTAACTATTCCCGAGAGATTGTCTGTCGTGGAAGGAATTCCTTCGCCAAAGAAGGCGTTGATTTCTGCCCCGACCAGCAGAATCAGGGCGAAGTAGTAGAAGAAAAACAAGAAGATAATGGCGAACCCTATCGTTCCGCTATAGCCGCTTAAGAAGTGTGTCACATAGAATGGGAAGAGGAGAAGATAAGCCTGTACTGCCACTGCTGCCAGGAGTGCTCCAAACCAGCTCTTGCGGAACCTGATACGCCAATTGGGCACCACCAGGTAGATCACCTCTATCAGGACCCAGCAGAGCACCGATCCAGCAACGATGCCACCCAGGTCAAAAGAAATGCCGAACCCTGGTGCATGGCTGATGGGAGTTCCTTGCAAGACCGAATGCACTAAGGCAGGAACAGTGTCTGCAAAGATCATGAGCGGTGTGAGAAGGACAAACAACAGGATCATCCCTACGGCCATCACGTATTGCTGGATCAGACCTCGCGTGTGTGTACGATAGATGATATCAAAATATCCCTCCATCGAGACGAAGAGTCCCGAGCCGCCAATGACTGCCGCTACAATAGCGATGATTCCCAGCAACCCCGCATTCTTGTTCAGGGTATCCAGGGCCAGGCTTACGATTTCTTCTGATGGTATAGGCTCTGGGAAGGCATGTTGAATAGTTGTGATGAGATTTGCCTGGATGGTAGGATCAAGACGCCCATAGATAAACCCGGCAAGGGAGATCATGGCAATCGAAATGGGGATGAGAGCCACAATCAGATTAAATGCGAGTCCTGAGGCAAAGCTCAGCACCCAATCATTATTCAATTTGGTCCAACAAGCCAGCAGCGATTTGAAGCCCGTTGGAGGAGTCTGCGGGATGTCCGAAGACGTGGGATGATCAGTGTTAGTTGACGGCATCTCTTTCATTCCCGCTCACCGCTTTTCCCCGCGAACTCTCCCTTGCGCTCGAGGTATGCCTGCACGCCTGTGCGCACCGATGGGTAGATGCGTTCGGATCCGATACGCTCTGTGAGTCCGCTGCGCCTAAGCATCTTCTGTAGCGGCTGGCTTGCCCGCGCGATGGCCAGGACGATCCCCTTGTTCTCAAGCTCGCGCTGCAGCTTGAGTAAAGCCTGGGCAGCGGTCACATCAATGTCGGTGATCGCCTCGGCATTCATCAGAAACCACTCAACGGGATGGTCGGATGCTGCAATCAACTCACGGGCATGGGTGAGGAAGAAATCGGCGTTGGCAAAGAAGAGTGGCGCATCAAAGCGGTACGCTATCAGGCCCGGCACCGTCTCGAGGCTTTCATTCTCATTGATATCGTGGTAGCCATCAATGCCCTCGACCGAGCCAAGCACAGCATCATGTGGTCGCGAGATGCGACGAATCACGACGAGCAACGCCAACACGACTGCGACCAGAATTCCATAGAGCACACCAATGCTCAAGACGCCAACGAGCGTGATCAGAGCAAGAAAGAACTCAATCGGGCGCACGCGATAGACTTCCAGCAGTGGTTTGAAATTGATCAGATTGACCGCAGCCGCGATAATGATAGCGGCGAGCGCCACCTGGGGCAGACTCGCCAGCAGTGGTGTGAACCACAGGAGGAAGATGAGGAGGAATATTGTAGCGATGATTCCGACGATTTGCGTTTTGCCTCCTGTCTCGTCGTTGACCACCGTACGTGATTGGCTGGCGGCAACTGGGAAGCCCTGGATCAGCCCGGCGGTGATATTGGCTGCACCCAGACCGATCAATTCGCGGTTGGCATCGGCCTTTTCATTGTGCTTCTCTGCAAACAATCGTGCTGTGAGCGCCACATCCGTGAACACGATGAGGGTGAGGGCTGCGGCAGGTAGCAAGAGATTGAGCACATCGCTCAATGTGACGTGCGGGATTGTGGGATGGGGAAGTCCTGCCGGGATCTGGCCGACCACGGCCACGCCGTGCTGATCCAGGTGCGTAAGTGCTGAAAAAAGGGTCATCCCAACCACAACAATGATGCCACCGGGAATTTTAGGAGCGAAACGCCGTAGGAGCAGGAGAAAGGCAATCAGAAAGAGTCCGATGCCTAGTGTCAGCCAGTTTGTTTGGTCGATGTTGGCGATCACACTCCCTATTTTCTGAAAGAATTCGTCGGCAGTGATCTTGATGCCGAAGAGCTTGCCAAGCTGGCTCGCGATGATGATGAAGGAGGCTCCGATGATGTAGCCAAGAAGGATTGGTCTGGAGACAAAGTCAGCAATGAAGCCGACCCTGGTCAGCCCAGCGAGCAAGGCAATTCCTCCTACCAGTAATGCCAGTACTGAAGCCAGCATGGCATAGCTCGCAGGATCGCTCCCAGCAGCAATCGGCGCCAGCGTAGCGGCCACCAGGATCGCGGAAGATGCTTCTGGTCCGATCATCAGTCGTCGCGAACTCCCAAAGAGCGCATAGCCAACCAGCGCACCAATCGCAGTATACAAGCCTGCTACTGGAGCGACTCCGGCAAGTTCGCCGTACGCCATCCCTTGTGGCACGAGCATGGCAAAGATGGTAACCCCAGCCACCAGGTCAGATCGCAGCCAGCGTCGTTGATAGGTGCGGATCATACTGACACCTGGGATCACCGTTTCGATCACATGCAGCGTGCGAGGAACAGAAACCTGTGCCTCGCTTGATCTTTTCGTTTTCATGCCTCATTGACCTCGCAACAGGGCGACCACAAGCACTCCTACTATGCTACGAATGAGCTTGCAAGGACGGTCCAGAGTCGCCCTGCCTCTATCTCGACGGGTCTTCCATCATATCAATGACGGCCGTAATGGCGAGAATCAAGATGTCATCGGCACCGGGAGCGATGTCCACACCTGTCGAGCCATCCCTACTCATGACTAGATTCCCAGGACCTTCTGCTTCGCGGCCTCAAACTCGGCGTCTGTCAGAACTCCCGACTCATGCAGCTGTCCAAGCTGCTTTAATTGCGCAAAGTCGTCAGGGGTCAAGCCGGTAGACTGAGTTGGTGCTGCAGCCAGTGGTGGCGGTGCCGGTTGCTGATAGACTGGTTGTGCTGCCTGCTGCTGTTGCGCGTCTTGTTGCTGCTGCACGTCAGCGATCTGCGCATTCTGCTGGGCATCCATCTGCTGCTGCTCTGCCGATTTCGAGGCACTATGATGACCAGCCGCATAGGCTGCTCCTCCGACCACGGCGGTTCCTACAATGGCTCTTCTTCTCATTCTTCTTCGCATCATGATTGGTTTTCTCCTTCTTCTTTGCGCTACTCTGTAGCTCTGACTATCGGTTGTCTCTATCAGGCATGTTGCTTCGCCATTTCGAGTTCTTCTTCCAGCTCTTGCAGCACATCTGGCGCCACGAGGCCTCCAGCTACAGGTATGCCACCCGCATTCTTGATCGCACCCCTCAAGCCGATCGCCCAGGTTTGCTCGATCAGAAGCAGTCCTGCTGCACTATTGTTAGGAATATTGGCAGCGGCCTGCTCGATATCGTCTTGAGCGAACAGACCCAGCAGATTACCCGCCAGAGGACCAAGCTCAGCAGCCTCTTCACCACTCAACTCACTCAATTCCAGTGCTGTAACGTTGCCCTGCTCATCTTTCTTGAGAACGCACAGATCAACCACGCGGATGATACCTTTCTCACTCGCAGCGCGTAATTCCGCCAGAATCTGGCCCGTGAATCTATTGCCCTCAAAACCAACGACTAAGTATTCGAGTGGACCCAGTGTCATAACACTTCTCCTTTTCTAATCACTACAATTCGTACGTATGAAGAGAAAACGCTTTATACCATGAGCAATCTCCTTCTTCACCTGGCTACTACCTAAGTATAGAACCAGGGGGACAAAAACACATCTTCTGAACGCACTATTTTTATACACTGTGAGAGAAGTCGAGAGAAACGATGAGTTGTTTTGCATAATACGTTTGCACTAGAACGTTTATGACAAACTCATCTAAAAAATGCCGATCAGTCCTATGGCCAGCAACAGTATGCCAAAGACCCCCAGCACCACCACATTGATCATGCGTTTATTGCGAGTCAACCACGTCCTCATTGCTTTCATGGCTGCTTCACGGCGTTCACCCAGCACCAGGAATACAACGAAGGGGATCAGCATCGGCCATACCATCAACAGGGCCAGCCATAACACAGAGATGAGGTTTTCTGTGGTTGACAGCCTGGCTTCCGCAATAACCGTCGCACCCACGAGTACGAGCGCGATAAAGCGGAATTGCATCAGCGACAGCACTACACCCACCCCAAACAACTTGACCGGTCCCATCTTGTCCAAGATAATCTTGAACTTTGGCGGAGGCGCATCCGGATCATCCTCGCCAAAGAAGTTACGCACAGCGAGGATGAGTAACAGCACACCGAAGATCAAAAAGATGACCTCCGAATAGGAGGAGGCTGCTCCCGAGCTAGTAGAAGCTATATGTTCAGCTAGATCGAGAGACACCACACCCCAAATCACATACACAAGGTATTTGCCCAGAATAAACGCGAGCGCCTTCACCAATCCTCTGTCGTCATCCAAAAAGAGGACGACCAGGCCGATCATGGTAGGTGCGATGGCAGCGAGGGCAAGCGGCAGTATTTGAAGGAAGACAGTACTCATGTTTTGGACTCTCTATGACGTTCTTGCATTTCCAATCACTCGTTCGTTTATAGACCCTTTCGACTCACTCCTCAGGGAGAGGAGAGTCCACTAACAATGATGCATGTTTGGCATCAGATGAGTCGTCTGGTTCTTCACCTGTGTTGCTCTCATCCTGCCTGTCTTGGGGAATGGTTATAGTGAGGTTGCTCTCGCCCTGCCCGCTGAGCAACACGACCAGAAAATGTGTCTCCTGGCGGCCTTGTAAGAGCGTTTTCACGAACAGCGTTGCCGGGATTGCTATCAGAGCGCCTAAAAATCCAAACACCCAACTCCAGAAGAGAAAGGAGAGAAACACGAGCAGGATCGGCAAATTCAGCCCTATGCCCATGATGCGTGGAGTGACGGCATTATCCATAGCTGCGTTGAGGATGATGACGAGGATAAAAATCACTACAGCTGTCCCCCACCCATAGAGAATGAATGCGATGATAACCGCGGGCAAAACGGCAATGATTAAACCAACATTGGGAATATAGCCCAGGACGAATGCCAGGAACCCCCATAAAAAGGCACCGTCCACCCGGAAGAGTAACAACTCAACTGTGATGGCCACGGCGCTTAAGAGATTGCTCATGGTCTGGATACGATACTGCTTTTGAATCTGTTTGGTATAGTTACCAAGTTGGACCACGAAGGTGTTTCCCGTCTGCAATCTCGTCTGGAACTTGGTCGCGATGGACTTCGACTCGACCAGCATCAGAAAGAGCAGGAAAAGAAAGAAGACGATGGCGACACTATTGCTGAGTAATCCCAGGACAGCGTTGATAGCTGACTTGACAACTGCTGTCGTGTCCACTACAAAGGCGTCGAGCGCGTGCTGCACATCAATGCCGATGTTCCCCAACGCAGCTGCAAAGGCATCGAGACGCTGGAGGAGTAATTCTTCATAGACCGGTAATTGAAGTGAGAGCTGCTCCAGCGAGACAACAAGAATGATGATCATGAGGACAAGAAGCCCTCCCAGACCCAGCACCATCACAAGCAGCGCCAATCCGGTATGGAGGCCATTCTTTTCAAGCCAGCGCAACGTTGGAGTAAAAAGGATGGCAAGGGTCGTGGCAAGGAAAATGGGAGCCACAAAGTCACTTGCGTATTTCAGAGCAAAAATCACAATCACTATCGCAGCCGCAGCCGTCAAATAGCGCACGACAGGTGAAACCTACTCAAATGATGCTTGACTCTGGTGGGCAGCATCTCTCGGAATAAAATGGGAAGGGATGATTAACCTATTTGGAGGCGATGCAGATGGATTACTGATCTCGGCATTAGCATCTCAACTTCCTGTGCAGGCCAATACATCAGCGCCTCCGGCTCACCCACCAGATCAGAAATTTCGCAGTTGGTGCGGCAGTCGCTAACAGTGGCGTGAGTTGCTCACTGGTTGGCGGCCTGGTGAAGCAGGGTCCAGAATTGCTGGTCGGCTTGAAGGTACTGGCTCTGATCGGTGTCGAAATCTCGGGCAACAAAGGTGCAGCTTGCTTCATAAGCGCTTATGTGCAGTAGAGTCAAGTTCCATTGCAAGAAGGTCAGTTCGTACCATTTCTGTTTTCCAGCTACTTTGTCGTTGCCGAGGCAGTTGTCCGGTGGGGGCTGGGCCGTAGGAAAGGTAAAAATCCGAGCGTAGAGCTTCTGGATCAGTTGTGTATCCCTCACGGTGGATTGTCCGAAGGTTTTGCTGGTGGAGAGGGTGAACAAAAGGCTATCAGGTCGCGCGGGCATAAAGACGACGCCTGCCAGGGTCTTCGCGAAGAGCTGCTTGAACTCTTCGTTCATGCGATAGACGCCGCCGCGAGAATGATACTGGCCGTCGAGGGCCACGAGCTGCTGTTTCAGGTCAATGGCGGCATCAGCAGGCTGATCTGAGGTGTGGAAGATGAGTTGGTAGTCGCTCGTTCCATTCAAAGAGCTGTTGTTTTTCGTCACGATCGGCAGAGCCAGGATCGCATGATAGAGGCGCTGAGCTGTGCTGGTGGAGATGATCTGCACCGTTTGAGGAGGTTGGGTAGAGGAAGGTGTGGGCATCAGAGCGAGCCAGTCTACTTTCGCTGCTGGGGTTGCCTCGTAGATGGCGCTATCAAGCTGGTCCCAGAAGGTGTTGTTGCCCATAGCGGTACGGTCACGCTGTTCACTGGAAAGGGAGATCCGACGACAGCCATCATTTTCGGCCACGACCGTGACCAGCTGCTCTTGCCCTTGATAGAACGTCAGGGTATAGTGTGGCCCCCCTTCGGCTGTACAGGCTATGTGCTCAGGCATCTGCGGGAGAGCGTAGATAGTGGCGTAGAGCTGCTGCACCATGCTGGCAACCGTCAGGGTTACCACCGGCTTTTCCTGGGTGGGCGAGGGGCGATCGATCTCAATCTGCATGTGATCCGGCTTGCTGCCCGCCGGACTCCCTGGGGTGCTCTTAGCTGAGCCGCAATTGCTCAAGCCGATCAGGAGTCCCAGCATCAACAACGAGGATACTACCTGCTGACCTTTTGTGATTCTCATGGCCCTCTCCTCAAGGCGCTCCATTGTAAACGTGGTGCTCTGAAAGAGTAGACGCTTGTGACCTCGCTTTGGTTCCCTCAACTTTCTATCTGGCGTTCGCCTGAACCGTCTGGGATTGTCCTGTTTTTACCAGAGGCGTCTCTGGGACAAAGGCCCCGCGTGTTCGACTAGGCTGTACAAACCTCCTCTCACACCGAGGAGTTACTGATCTCGCGCTTAAGGAACCGATTGGTGCTCCCATGCCTCCTATGTTAGCATACTTTACTTGCTTCCGCCGAGATCAGTAAGTTGGAAGCCGCGTCCATCAGCGGCTCCTCTTGCCCAACCACCGTGGTACGCTGTGCTTGTAGCGCAGATACGCCTCGCCAAATCGCGTCTCCAGTTTGCGCTCCTCCCACGGCACCACCAGCAAAGCCACATTCCCCCAGCCGACCACAAAGCCGACCAAGGCCGCGACGCTCCCATAAAAGATGACCCAGCCCAGCCAGATGACCATGCCGCAGAGGTACATCGGATTGCGCGTGAACTGGTAAGGGCCATGCACCACGAGATGCTTTGGGGTGTGCTCCAGCTCAAAGGAGCCACCGGAGGCGACAAAGTGCAGACGAAGACACCAAATGAGGCCTGCCCAGCCTCCCCTGATGAGGAGGAGTCCGAGCAGATTGAGCCACCCTGGACGCCCATGAGTCCATCCGTGACGGGTCGCCAGCCGAGAGAGTTCCTGCGGCACGGCGACATGACCGAGCAGAAACACCACCGGCGTCAGGATGAGAGCCATCCAACGGGGAAGAAGGACGCTTTTCGATGGCTTGCGCCTGACAAGGTTGGGTCTGTTCAGAGCTTTCCTCTCCACTAGCTTCTCCCTGTGCCATCGTTTTCGCGGAACAAGGGCATTTGGAGGAACACCAGACGCTTCTTTTTGCGTCGCGGGCCATAGGGATCGGCGCGCAGAATCAGATACCACTCCACAGCCGCATCCTCCCATAAAGGCAGTTGTGGGCTCCGATAGGGATGGTCATACAGCCGCACATTTCCTGCGCGTCGGAGATGTTTCTCGTCTGGCTGCCACTCGACCCAATAGCGCGAGAGCGGCTGTTCCTGGTACTCCAGCGTTAAGACATCCTGGAAAAGATTGACCAGCGCCCGTTCGCCAGCCAGGTTCCGCTCGCCATAGAGCAGATAGTCACGAAAGCGCACGTAACCCGCCTTCGTGATCGTGCGCGTCTCCCCAACTGCTGAGAAAGCGCGGTAGATCAGTTCTGGCTCCGGTTGCATGCCTTTGACCCAGCTCAGGACGGCAGCGGGGCTATGACAGCCATCTTCACGCTGTTCGTGGGCAAAGTGGTGCTGATAGTTGAAATCGAGCAGCCACTTCTCATGGGCAGCCAGCAGGTCTTCCCAGGTCTGTGCGCGCTCGAAATGCCAGTCAGCGAGCCTTCTCTGCGCATTAAAATTTGATTCAATGTACGACTGCCAGGCTTGCCGCTTCTCAATTTCCTGTTTCTGGATGCCCAGGGCCTTGTAGATGCGCATGGCATCCTGTGAGCGGAAGACGCCGCCGGAGTCTGAGACCAGCACCTCGGGGACGCCATGCTTGCGGATCGCGGCGTAAAGCACTGCCAGGTAGGCTTCAGTGTCCTGACTGCGTGAGATGGCTGAAGTAAGAATAGGTGAGGTAAGGGCACAGCGCGTAATCCTCCCTTGCGGGAAGCACGTAGCCTGCACCCTCCCTCCCAAACCCGGCGTGCCACTCATCGCGGCACCGGGCTTTCCATCACCTTTAACTCGCATACTCATGCTTTCTTGGGTATCTGTTTGATGCGGTAAATCATTTCCGCTCTGTGCTCTTTGTCATGACATGACTGGCACAGCGCTTCCATTGCCTCTGGTCGGTGATCTGCCTGCTTCGGGGTTTTCCTCCATTGGACCCGATAGCGGTGGTGTATCACAAGCTTCGTTGCTCGTTCACATCGTTCACACCTACCGTTTGCTCTCCTGAGTACTTCTCGTCGATTGGCTTCGTATTCAGGAGCGGCTTTGTTTCCCTGCCACATATCTTTCATTGTGGGCAGGACGTAGTGTTCTACCTTCACCTTTTCCAGATACGGATGAGGCCAATGCCTCTTGACGAACGGTCGATGGTAAATGAGCCTGGTTTGTGTCGCCCGATAGCGCCAGACCCATTTTCCCTCTGCATCCTGAGCAGCAAATTCATCTCTGCCTCCTTTCGGCCCAGGTTGATGTGGCATGAACCGTCGTCTGACCTCTTTTGGCCCGATGCGATACTTCTTTTCCAGCCATTTCCTCAGCCGGAGCCAGACGTAGCAATCGAGTTTGTGAAAGGTTTCCGTCGGGTTGACCGCCCGGTAGTACGTGGCCCATCCTCGAATGACCGCATTGATGGCCTGTATCTTGGTTGCGTAATCGTCGCTGGTGGTACTCCTTGTGGTCATCGCCTTGATCTTCGCTTGCACCCGCTTCAAGCCTTTCTCGGTGGGACGCATAGGTTCCGCGTATGACCAGTATCCAGTCATCGGCGTAGCGGAACATCTGCACAGCAGCCTGATCTTTGCCTTTGAAGCGGCGTCGTTGCCAGGCAAGATACGTCCGTTTGTCCGTTTGCTTGTCGGGAACGCCGTAGTGGTGGCTGTACCATTCATCAAATCGGTGGAGATAAATGTTTGCCAACAACGGCGACGCTATGCCACCCTGGGGCGTGCCTTCTTCGCTTGGCACCAGCGTTCTCTCGATCATGATGCCGCTTTTGAGAAAGCGCCGAATGAGTGCGAGAATGCCAGTATCCGCGATCCGCCGTGCCACCGCGTTGAGGAGGTGTTCGTGCGGAATTTTGTCGAAGCACGCCCGTATGTCTCCCTCAATCACCCATCGGTATCCGGTTCTGGTTCCACAGAGTTTATATAGTGGTTGGATGCAGTCCATCGTACAGCGTCCAGGTCGAAATCCATTAGAGAAGTAGTAAAAGTCTGCTTCCCAAATTGGCTCCAGCACCATTTTGAGCAACATCTGTACCGTTCGGTCTTTCACGGTGGGAATTCCGAGCGGCCTTTTCTTGCTCGTTCCTGGCTTTGGTATCTCCACCCTTCTCACCGGCAATGGTTGGTAGGTGCGAGCCTTGAGTTCAGCTTGTAACTCGTCAATGAATTGCTGTCTGAACTTCTCATTCTCGAAGTCACTTTTCTCTGCATCATTGAAGGTTTTCCAACTCATCCCATCAATGCCTGGCGTTTGTGAGCCGTCATTGTTCAGGACATGCCGGAGAGCCTCCTCAATCCACTCTCGTTTACAGAGCAGGTGATACAGGTCCTCAAACCGATGTTCCTTGTTTGCTTGTGCTTTGCGAGCTAAACCTTGTTGAGCTTTGATAATATCGGACATACCTATCCAGTCCTTTCATTGCCCCTCATGGTTTATGAGGTAACTGCCACCCTTCCCCCCAGTCCAGTTATTAACTGGCATTCCTGGGTACTATGATGGCTCCGACTGGTGATCTGTTCTTCCGGTGCAGCTACCATAGCCTGGGACTCCATCGTCTCAGGCGAACAGTTCACCTCTCACAAGTTTAATCACGAGCACTTTGCGATACCCTGAGGGTTGCTCCTCTAGGCCGATTACAGGCACGTCTCGCCTGTCGTATGAGTAGGCTAGGTTTCTACCCCTATACCATTGCCCTTAGCTGTCACGAGAGCAGTGTTCCGATGCAAGCCGAGAATGCATCGTACCTCATACTCACGGCTAGCCCTTGTGGGGTATCTCTCTTTTCACCGTGTGAAACTTAACGACCCGTCAAACAGAGCTTTCTTGCGTAACCCAGTGGCATCTTTGGCTAGCAGACCGAGTTAGGAGCGAGAGCTAGCTCCTCTTGTCCACATTGTCCAGGCAGTTCTCTCACCTTCGGCTGTTCAACCGAAAGCTACGCCTGTAGCCATCGGGTCTTTGGGGGAAGACCCGAACCTTACCAAAGGCTTTCCTTCCTTTGCTTCAAGTATTGTTCGTGACTAATTTCTTGTCACACCTCTGCTAAAATGCTCCAAGATCGAGATACAGTAAATCATGCCTCCACCCAGGTTGTGCATGTCCAGGTACCGGATGTCTGTGGTCCAGTACTGATGGCGCCGCTCAGCCTTAAACGGCATCTCTTTTTTCTGGCGACCACGCGAAACTGGCATTTGCAGGTGATACAGTTTTCTGTTGAGGGACAGAATGCGGCCACAGGTCGCAGGAGAAAGGTTGATGCCCTGCTGTAACAACGCCGTATGGATGCGGTAGGCTCCCAGCTCTGGGTTTTCCTGGAGCCGCTTCACCGCATTCATCGCTTTCAGATCCGTCTTGAGGGCGCGCTTGTGCCGGGCATGCGATTTATCCTCTATGCCCGCGAACTGCTCGGCTGCCCAGCGATTGAGGGTCGTGTGAACGGTTTGCCGCGAGGTTCCCAGGTACTCGGCAATTGAGAGGGGCATCCACCCCTCCGCGTGCAGCCGGATGATCACGCGGCGGCGCTCTGCCGCGTCTGCGATCTCGTCAAAGCGGGGGAACCGACGAGTCGTGCGCGAGGGCGGAGGTCCACTTGCCAGCACTAACTGAATGGTATGATGCGAAGGCTTGTGATTAAACTGAACATAGCAGATCCGGGCGATCTCGTGCAATGATAACCCTGGATATTCTGCGTGTGCATCAATGATGGCCTGGCGCATCGGGGGCGAAAGCTGGCGCTTATCCTGCTTCGGGATCTCTGGTGGCGCAACTGGGGGCAACAGTGAAGCCATACCGACCTGGTCAAACAGATTCGCTTTGGTGTACAACGTCGTCTTGGAGACGCCTGTTTCCACGGCGCGCTCTTTCGGGCTGACTCCGAAAAGCACGATGGGGCGCAAGATTTCGTATTGAACCTGCGTCGGATCTTTGAGTAATGGACGGATCTGCGACCACTCGTGTGTTGGCTCTCGACGCTCGTATCGCTGTTTGGGCATGGACACCCCTTTCTCTGAGTGAAGCGTCTACAAATACATCGATTCCCCCTTGGCTTTATCTTAGAGCTTTCGCCGGGCGGAAGCAAGGCTCATTTGTTCCAGATGGCTCTTTTTATTCCGAGAGATGCTGCCCACCAGAGTCAAGCATCATTTGAGTAGGTTTCGTCAGGTGATCCCTGTACTGTCATCATCTTCATAGCCCACTGTTCCTTCTTCCTTCGACTAGCTGCTTAAGTGGAGAGAACACAGATTAAGACGATACGCGATGATTGCCTGCTGCGAAAGAGGCCATGTTGAGCTCATGGCCTCTTTCTCTCTTACAGCCGCGCGAACCGCTGCTTCGCTCACAGCAACGTGTCGTCGACCGGATGGGCTGGCACCAGGCTGAATTGTTGTTCTAGCATCCTCAGATAATCACTTTGCACCTTGACCATGATAGGATCGTTTCCGAACAGACCTTGTTCTACATCTTCTGCTAGCATATTCACCAGGCCAACCAGAAATGCTCTGTACTCAGTGGATTCGGTATCTACACCCAGCGGTGCACTGGCTTCCTCGATATACAGGCGTAATGCGCGCCACACTGCTTCTCTATCTGAAAGGGATGAGAGATGCAGCACGCGTAAGGGGATCTCGGTATCCTCGAACACGCCCTGAATCAAGGTATTGTCTGGATAGGCCTGTTTCACTTCCAGGACGAAATTCATGTCCTCTATCTCGGCTCGCAGCCTGGTCTTCGGCTCAGACACGCTTATCATCATTACCAACAGAAGTAGAGCACCTGGAAGTGTCATCAGCCTGGCCTGTTGTTCTTCGGTATAGTGAGGCATGGGTGCGCTCTTTCCTAAAAGTATCTGGGTGACACGACCTATCGATCTATTTTGTTCCCGCACTTCTTTGTCCTGGAAGGAATGGTCTCGCTGCTTACAGTCTACAGGTCTCTTATGAAAAACACATCTTACGAACGCACTATTTTTATGCGATGTGGGATACGTCGGAACAAGAAATGGTCGCTTCGCATAGTGCAAACACGCTAGTACATTGAGGGAGAATTAGTTCCATGATTGAATAGGATGAAAAAGCAAAGTAAAATCAGGCATGCCGTCACTGTCGAGATTGTGATTCCCAATAGCAACGCGAACGGCGTGATTATCGCGCAGGGCGGTGCGTTCGGCGGTTAGAGTTTGTACACCAAAGAGGGACGGCTAGAGTACTGCTACAACTTGCTGGGCTTGCAGCGTTTCTACGCTGAAGCTGCCACCCTGCTGCCCTCCAGCAAGCATCAAGTGCGCATGGAGTTTGCCTATGAAGGTGGTGGACTCGCAAAGGGCTGCAACGTCTCGCTGTTCGTGGATGGCAGCAAAGTGGGCGGGTGCCGCGTCGCAGCCGATGACCTTTTCCGGTGATGAGACGGCAGAGGTGGGGTATCAAAGCGCGTCGTCGGTGGCGGAGGACTATACGATGCACACCAGCGCGTTCAACGGCAAGATCAACTGGGTGCAGTTGGATGCGGGCGTTGACGACAACGACCACTTCATCAGCCCGGAGGAGCAACTGTCCATGGCGATGGCCCGGCAGTAAGGTACCGGCACTGTCATGCTGAGCGCAGCGAAGCATCTCTTGCCTCAGGCCAGAACGGCCCTCACAACTCATCCTTATTAGCCGGTTCGCCCTTGTGAAGGCGCGAACGCTGCCAAGGCCATTCACCATTGATCTCGACCTCGAGCGACCAACTCAAGAAGGTACGGACGAGCACGATAAGCGCAAGCACGCCGACGCTTGCGAAGGTGGGATTGATGGCAACGCTCCTGATAATGTCGGCTGCAATCAGCAGTTCCAGTCCGAGCACGATGGCTCTGTTTGTTAAGACTGGGTAGGCAAAGGCTTCCCTTCCTCTGCACGTACCAATCTCTCTTTCCAGCGCGGCAGGAGCACACCATAGACAATATCTGTTAATAAGTTCCCTGCTCAAGTTCGGTGGGCAAGCCAAGCACCAGTGCGAGCGAGCGCGCGCCACGCAGGCACGAAAGCACCATCACCGGTCGCCAGGCCGAGGGGACTGGACGAGGACGAGGGAGCCGGGTGCGTCGCTCGGCGGTGCGGTGTGCCCACCAGCGAGCCAGCACATTCTGCAATGGGATGCACGCGTAGATCATCAGCACACGGCCGATGACAGCCCCGAGCAGGCCAAAGAAGATGCCCGGGAACGATTGCACCAGATTAGTCGAGGCCAGTTCAAAACCCAGCAGGAGGAAGAGCAACGAGTTGGCGAGATAGTCGATGAACTCCCAGACATCATCGGCGGCTTCGATCGTGCGAGGGGACATGGCGATCTTGCGTCCAGAGCTGCCCATGACCATGCCTGCCCCCACCACGGCCAGCGCCCCTGAGGTGTGCAAGTTTGTTCCCAGCAGGTACATGCCGTAGGCCACTGCAACGGTGACCGTAATCACGATCAGACGATCATCGATGCGGCGCAAGAGGCGCGAGGCGACCCATCCCACGCTGAAACCAATCAGCAGGCCTCCGAAGATGAGCCAGAGCACCTCTCCGACAATCCCCAGAACCGGAGTGTTCAGGAACGAGGGATTGCTTGACACCTCAGCTAGCCCCAGAGTAGGCAACAGCACCGCCAGGACTAACTCGTAGGCCGCACTCCCGGTTCCATCGTTGAAAATGCTTTCGCCCTCCACGAGGGTGCGTAGGCGATCGGGCACGCCGAGCTGCTGAAACAAGGCAATCACCGCCACCGGATTGATGGGTGAGACGATCGCACCCACCAGCAGGGCCAGCAACAACGACAGGCCGATGCCCCAATAGAGGGCAGCTGCCACCACGAGCAGGGAGAGCACCATGCCAGGGACAGCCAGCAAGACGATGGGCAGCCAATCAGCCTCTAGCAGGTCAATCTCAGCATTCCAGGCTCCCTCGAAGAGCAGTGCGGGAAGAAAGACGTATAAGACCAGGTTGGGATCGATATGCTCATTCGGCAGGAATGGTAAGAGCCCAATCACGAGACCGACGATCACCAGCAAGAGGGTATAGGGCACGCGCAAGTGGCGTGCAAGCAGCGCCACGATCAAGGTCACGATGAATAAGAGGATGAGGAATTGTACCTGGTCAACCAGACTGGATGTGCTCGTTCCGCTGCTCAGGAGACTCGATAGAACCATCGTTTTCACGTCCTAATGTGTTTACACTCATTTGAGAACCGGAAGCTCCACCATTATGGCAGATATGATACTGTTGATTCATAATGACTTCGCTCCCCTGATTCATGTACAACTTCTCGAAGCGCCAGGTGATTCCTGACCTACTCACTATATTGACTGCCAGACCCATGGCGCAACAGTAGAACAGCACGGTCATACTTGAACTGTCATGCTGAGCGCAGCGAAGCATCTCGCTGCCCAGCGAGAGAGACCCTTCGCGGAGTTTACACTGAGTGTAACGAATGTGCTCAGGGTGACAACCTGTACACCGCCTATTTTCGTAACCTACATTGCCTAGCGATGCAGACCCTTCGCTGCGCTCAGGGTGACACCAGGGCTTCTAGTCTGGTGGCTATCGAAAAGTGTCGTAACCCATAGCATAGAGCTTGATATGCTTTGCTTTTGAGTATAGGATGTAATGTGTGAAAACACATCTTCAGAAGACACTATTTTATGCACTTGCAAAACGATGAGAAGCTGAAGGTTCTCAGTTCGCCTAGAGCGTTTGCACTAGGCTTGCGCCGTAGATGCACTTTAACACAGGTTGTCGAGGGACAACGCCACTGATACCGAAGTGGCTAAAGCAACGCCTTACCTGACGGGGAAACCCGAAGGGGACAATAGCATGGCGGTATAAAGGGCGGACAGGATACGTACCTATGCCTGGGCCGTTCAACTATCCGTATATGGTTAGGGCCATACTGCTCGAACCCAAGTCGCGGGGACATGGCAGCGTCCACTGTCTTCATGGTACTATTGGGCATTCCAGATGGCTCGGTCTGAAGCGTGTAGGCGGACTGAGAGGTATCACATCTGGCCTACCCTCAGTGAGAGGGGAGACCGACGGAATGGGAACCTACGTACGGGATTGTATTAAAGCGAGACTACGGGATCACCTACCAGCCGAGAGGGTGCGCCGCGTCACGCACGATGGTATCCCTGGCACAGCCAGGAGGAACTGAGAGGAGGGTTCCTGGGTCACCGGCTTACTTTCACTCCGAAAGGGGTGAGGGGACCGCAGCGTGCCGAGAACGCGGTGGTCAACGGAAGACGTGTAGGTTGACGCGCTGCAAGACCCGCACGATAGGGGTAAGACTGAATTGTCTGAAACCTAATCTCCGATCGGGGCGGCTTGTCCCCCATCGCTACCACGTCTGGAAGCGATGTCACGATGTGCACTGGTGAAGCCTCTCGACTCGTGCAACCTCTTCATCGTGGGCGGTGACTGATGAGGTCAAGCAAGGAGATGAGTGGGTGCCCTACGTCGGTAACTCGGACGTACCATGGTGACGGAACGCGGGATCGCCTTCCTCCTGAGAGGGAGATGGCGACGGAGGACTGGTAGTAGTCGTGGGAGTGATGCCCCACCAGGGAGCGTGGGAAAACCACGCGCAAGGCGAAGCAGTCCAGGTAGACTGCCTCCCAGGGGGAAGCGCACGTGATGTGCATTGGCTGAACTGGCGGGATGCAGCTACCGGAGAGCCGTGTGACGCGGAAACGGTCACGCACGGTGTGCGCCGTGAGGCGCTGTGAGATATTCCTGCCACAGACAGGAAGAACCAGGGAGGAGTTCTTGAGCTACCAACTAACCTAACGGTGAAAACTAATGGGAACAAGAGCATGTTGGGTAAGCGAAGCACGTCTGAAGGCACTGTAAGATGTGGCTCTCGTATGGCTCGCTCACTACGGGTAAAGCTAGACTGCCTGAACCCTAATCCTGACTTGGTGTATGG